>MDTG01016462.1_pt1 | contig 58778 bp, 45 predicted proteins | sample 811421 | NCBI WGS metagenome assembly MDTG01 (sample SAMN05326645, study PRJNA326480) | marine metagenome | isolation source: seawater | place: Pacific Ocean: South East | collected 2011
ACCACCTGATCCCATTCCGAACTCAGAAGTGAAACGCAGCTGCGACGATGGTAGTGTGGCATTCGCCATGCGAGAGTAGTACACCGCCAGGCTCCCAATAAAGCCAAAGAGCCCACTCAGTCGAGTGGGCTTTTTTGCGTTTAGCTTACTGATCTTCACGCTGGAAAGCTGGTTAATATCTGGACAAAGCAGCAAATAACGTTAACACTGTATCAACAGTCAAAAGGAGTTGTACGTGTCACTTGCCCGCTTATTTAAACAAAAAACCTATTCCAGCTGGTTAATTATCCTGGCCTCCTGTCTGTTGTTTGCGAATAGTTTATTTGTTATTTCCGCGATTTTTTTGCCTGCAAACCTGGCCATATGGCAATTAGCATTGTTATTTAATGGTTTGTTAGCCCTATTCCTGACTGGTTTGTTCTACGGTGTGCAATATCATCGTCGTTCTTTGGCGACGACAGTATTGCAAGTTGATCATGCTATAAAACGGTTGGAAGAGCGGTTGGAGCTTAGTCAACGGGTTGATTTAATGCCTGAACTCCGGCTGGAAAAGATTAATGACCGATTATTAAATTACATTCGGCGAGACCATGAAGTACGCCATCTGGTAAGAGTGCAAGGCTTGATTGATCATGAACTTGCAATTGGTAACCGGATCTTTTTTGAAAGCAAACTGCAACACTTTCTCAGTGATGCTTCTGAAGAAGGTGCCGGTGGGTTATTTATTATTGAGGTTTCTCATCCCGGTCATAGTGTTAGCCAGGTTAAACAGCTTGCATGCCTTAAAGCCTGCGTTGAAGTCATTAATAGTTACTGTGAGCCTTATCAGGACAGGATCCTGGCGCGCCTGTCCGAAAATGATTTAGTACTATTACTGTCTGGTATAGCAGAGAAAGAAATGGCTAACCTGGCTGACACTCTGGTCGTAGCGATGGGACGGGCAAATTGTTTTGCCACGTATCTGAGTTCGGATTTTGTTCATATCGGATATGTTGCGTATCAGCGTAATCAAACGACTTATCAATTGCTGTCCGAAGCGGATATGGCCCTTAGAACCGCACAATTGTATGGTCATAACAGTGCGTTTGGTTTTGAGCCAGAAAAAAAGCCAGCGGCAAAAGGTTCGGTCTGGTGGCGTTCAGAATTAACTAAAGCACTAGTTCAACATCGCTTCAGTTTAAGTTTTCAACCCGTGTTTTCCTGGCAGGATCAGGAACTGTTGCAACAGGAAGTGTTGGTCAGGTTGCAAAGCACTGAGGGTGAAAACATACCGGCGGCGATATTTCTGCCAATGGCTTATAGCTGTGGTTTAACACTACAAATTGATCAGCACGTGTTGCTTCGTGCGGCTAAACTTGGTTTATTAGAAAGCCGGAGCGCTATCAGGTGCAGTGTTAATATAAATGCTCATTCGCTTTTAAGTAAGGATTGGCAACAATGGCTGGAGCAGCTGGTAGCGTCCGGGCAGCTAGACCCTTCGCAATTAGCATTAGAATTGACTGAGCATCATCTCATCCGGTATTACGATAAACTCAAGCCGGTGTTAGATAAGGTTATAAAGTTAGGGTTTGCACTGGTGGTTGATCAAGTTGGATTAACTATTGATATTCCACCTTACGCTGATGATTTAGCCATTGAGTCTGCCAAATTACATCCATCTGTTGTGCGCAATATTGATGAACATCTGGAGCAACAATTATTTGTTCGTGGTTTAATATCCCATTTTGCAGAGCGTGGTATCCGGGTTATCGGCACTGGCGTAGAGTTGGCCAACGAGTGGCAGACACTGCAAAAATTGGGCGTTGCAGGGGGGCAGGGTTTCTATTTTAGCCAGCCTTTGTCGAAGATAGTAACCGGTACTGCTGCGGATTGATTAAGTCGCGATAGCGTAAGCCCGCCACACCTTGCAAGCCGCCGGTATGAAAAAAACTAATCCGGCTGCCAGGTGCAAATTCCCCCGCACCAATCATTTGATAAAGCTTATATAGTGCCCTGCCGGTATACACCGGTTCAACTGCAATACCGTGTTGTTTAGTAAATTGACAACAAAAATCTATGTGTTGCTGCGGACATTTAGCATAACGATGCTCTGCTGCTGTGGTAATAATGCGCCAGGGAAAAGACTTAACGTCTGCTGTTTTCAACAGCACTGTAATCTTTTCTGTTAAAGCGTCGTCATTCACTACCGCCAGTCCTATCACCTCTTTAACCGCATTAGCTGCCGGGCTTGCCCGACTGGCTGCCATAATCAAACCGGCTACTGTTCCGCCACTGGCTGATGCGGTAGCAATCACATCAGCCCGACCTGCCGGTGTATCGGTAAGATTTAAATCGGCGATACCTTGCGCACCTAACACAGAACTTCCACCTTCTGGTACCAGCAAATGATCGGGATGGCGTTTCGTTATCAGCCCGAGAAAAGTCTGTTGCTGCCGTTGTCGATAGGTCTGGCGATCGATTGCAATCAGCTGCATTCCCTGTCCCTGACAATAGGCTAAGGTAGGATTATTCAGATCAATATTGTCTGTCCGGACATAGGCGATGGCATTAATCTTATTGAGTTTTGCAACAGCAGCACAGGCCGCAAGATGATTTGAGAAAGGCCCTCCGAAAGTCACTAAGCCGCGATATTGCTGTTGCTGAATCAACTTTATATGATATTGTAATTTCATCCATTTGTTACCAGATAACATTGGCTCAGCCATCGTCTGACAATATAACCAAAGCTCAACACGGGCTTCAGAAAGCCGCGGTTCAACAATCTGGTGCCAACTGGCAGAAGGAGCTGCGATATCCATGGGTGACAATAACATAAAGCGGGTTGGTAACTTTAAAGTGAAAGTGCCAGTATTATAAACCGATATCAGGGTTAAATAGCATTAAGATGTTAGCCAAAGTATTGCAGCACATCAGATTTGGCCACAAAAGCTCAGCAGGTATTGCTGTGCTGCATATTCGTGATCATGAAATTCAGCTTTTACTTCAGCCCGCGCGTGACAAAGAGGCAGCCGTCTCTGTTTATCCGGTAAACCATGGCGATTGGCAGCCTGCAATGAAAGAAGCGCTTGGTCATGTTAATAAAATGATGGCGTTATCTTTGATTATTTCTCCGGCGATGTACCAGATTGTTCAGCTCGAGAAGCCGGCACTGGACGAGCAGGAGTTGCTAACCGCTTTGCCCTGGCAAATCAAAGATCTTACTGATATTGCTCTGGAAGAGCTGGTACTTGACTATATCGACTTGCCCGGCACGCCGGGACAACCTGCTAAAATTAATGTGGTGGTAAGTGCCAAAAGCCAGTTGCAGGAGCTGATCGCAATTGTTACTGATGCAAAACTGAGCTTGCAGCAAATCTTAATTGAAGAGTGGTTAATTCATGAATTAACCCATTATGCTGATCATGCCGCGCTCGTGTTAATGCATCAACCCGGACAAGACGTATTGCTGCAGGTAATCCGGCAAGGCCAATTACAATTCTCCAGGCGGATCCGTGGTTTTAATCGCCTGCATCAATACAATAAAACTGACCTACAGCAGGGGGTGTTTGATAATTTACTGTTGGAAATTCAACGCTCTATGGACTATATCGAAAGCCAGCTTAAATTGCCGCCGGTGCGCAGTATTCAATTGTTATGTAGCGGCGCAGAACGAACGGATTTAGTACCATTATTTCATCAGGCTGGCTTTAACCAGGTTCAGGCATTGCAACTTAAACCCGAATTGCACTGGGCTGCGGCCATTAATTTGAATGAATTCTGGCCAGCTATTGCCGCTACCGTCAGCTCCAGTTGGGAGCCGACAGCATGAAACAGCGGATTAATCTTTATCAGGTAGCTTTGCAACCGCAGAAGCAAACGATGACACTGTCGTCATTATTTGTGTTGTTGCTGCTGGTACTGGCTATAAGTTTGCTGGCATGGGGGGGGTTACAATGGCAGCAACAAAAACAGTTGCAACTGAATGCCCATGCGGAACAGCAGTTGACGCGCCAGCAGCAACAGCTTGAGCTATTGCAGCAAGCTCTGCTGCAGCGCAAGCCATCGTCAGCGCTTATTAACGAACGTGACTTGCTAAAGCGTCGGGTTGAACAGCAAATCGCTTTGCAACACTATTTATCCGCACAGCAAATACGGGCGGACTATGCATACAGTACGGTGTTGCAACAGTTACTTGAAACCGATATTAACAGCGTGTGGTTAACCCATTTTAAACTGCGCCCTCGCACCAGCGAGTTAAAAGGTCTGACGATAGTACCAGCTGAAGTGCCTGGCTGGCTGGAAAGTCTGCGCCACTTCGACTATTTTCAAGGCCAGCGCTTTAACCAGCTGCGGTTAACAGAATTGCCAGAGCAGCAGGCAGTACAGTTCCATCTTATTGCTGAGCAGGGAGACTGAACATGACTAACTGGCAGCAATTAAACCAGAAATATCATGCGTTACAGCTGCGTGAAAAGCGGCTGGTCTTTTTTGGCTCACTAATCTTAATTTTCTGGCTACTCCTCATCTATCTGCTGGAGCCTGCCTGGCAGCAACAAAAGCAATTGACCGGGCAACAGCAAAAACTGCGCTTACAGCAACAACAAGTTCAGCAACAACTTGAGCTTTTGCAGTTGCAACTGGACATTGATATCGAACAACCCTTTCGGGATGACATTGCCAGCCTCACCAGGCAACAGGCAGAGTTGGCAGTCCAAAGACAAAATCAAAGCAGTTTATTTATTGGTGCCGATCAGATGCTGGCACTACTGCGGGAAATTCTGTCGAAAAGTCAGCAGGTAAAATTACAAGCCCTGTCAACTTCTGCAGCGGTGCCTGTTGTGCTGGCAGGCCAGTTAGCGGAAGAAGCGCCCTTGTTGTATCAGCACAGAACTACGCTGATGGTCCGCGGTCGTTACGCTAGTGTGCAGCAACTGCTAACCGAGTTAGAGCAGTTACCCTGGCTGGTGCAGTGGCAGCAACTGGATTACCAGGTAACGGAGTATCCGATGGCTGATATTAGCATTGAATTTATTACAGTGAGCGAGAATGAAAACTTTATTCAGCTATAGCGCTGTGTTGTTGCTAACGTTTAGCAGTCAGGCCGACCCCACGCGGCCGGCCACAGGTTATGTTGACCCTACCAAGGGAGGGGGCAGTGGCAATGCTGTCAGCCCGGTCAGTGCGTTAAAGTTGCAAATCATTCAAAACAGTAACCAGCGGACTAGTGCCACTATTAATGGTCAGTTACTGCAACTTGGTGAGCAATATCAAGGTTATACCCTCACAAATATCAGAGCTACTTCGGTTGTGCTGAGCCGGGGAGAGGAAAAACTCATTTTGCAGTTACATAATAAAACGATAAAAAAATATGAAGAATAATACCCGTTTAAATGTGTGTTTTGTCAGCAGTCTGCTGTTGCTGAGTGCGTGTCAGGCTTTACAGCCCAATGCTGGCCCCACGGAAGCGAAAAAAGCATTGCAGAGCGACGTCCCTGCGGCTAAACCTGTGTTAGCTGTGCCGGCAGCGGTCACTCAGGATTTGCTGGCCAGGCCTGCGCCTGTGGTTGCCAGCACTGAACCGAGATTCAACATTTCGGCTTCAGACGTTGCACTTAACGATTTTTTTCATTCGATTGTGCACGATACGCCCTACAGTCTGGTGGTTCACCCCAGTGTTCAGGGCACCATCAGCCTGCAACTGAAGCAGGTAACGCTAGCTGAGACACTGGCTATTGTCCAGTCGCTGTATGGTTTTGATATCCGACGCCAGGGCATGGTCTATCAGGTTTATCCTGCGGGCTTGCGAACCGAAACTATCGCGGTTAACTATCTGATGTTACAACGCAACGGCTTTTCATCTATTTCTGTTAATTCCGGTGGTGTGTCGCAGGACAACAATCAAAATAATAACAATAATAGTGCTGGTAATCAGGGGTTAGCGAATAACAACCAGCAAAATAGTCCGTTTGGCAATAATAATGGCCAGATGCAGAACAGCCAGCAACAGTTTAATGGCAGTACCATTCAAAGTGAAAGCCGTACTGATTTCTGGAGTGATTTAAAAGAAGCGGTACAGGGCGTATTAGGTGAAGGTGAGCAAAGAATGGTGGTCGTCAGCCCACAAGCCGGCTTAGTAACGGTGCGTGGCATGCCAGATGAAATCGCAGCAGTTAAGGCGTTTCTGGGTCAGTCCGAACAGCAATTACAGCGGCAGGTTGTGCTGGAAGCTAAAATTATTGAAGTGACATTAAGTGATGAATATCAACAGGGTATTAACTGGCAGAATGCGCTGGCCACAATCGGCTCAACCAGTTTCAACTTTACCACGTCAGGGGTTATCCCAAACAATACAATAAGCAGCAATGTCGGTGGGGTCAGCGCTATTTCATTCAGTAATGCTGACTTTAACGGCGTCATTAATTTGCTGGAGACGCAGGGTAATGCTCAGGTGCTATCCAGTCCGCGGGTTACCGCGATGAATAATCAAAAAGCGGTGATTAAAGTGGGTCAGGATGAATATTTCGTCACTGACATTACCAGCAATACGACTATTGCGGGCACCGGGGCAACGACCACGTCGCCCAATATTTCTCTGCAACCTTTTTTCTCCGGTATTGCACTGGATGTGACGCCGCAGATCGATCAGAACGGTAGTGTGATCTTGCATATTCACCCGTCAGTCACAGAGACCTCTGAGCAGAGCAAAACGATCCGCTTTAGCGATGAGCAAATTGTATTGCCATTGGCGCAAAGCAATATCCGGGAGTCTGATACCATTATTAAAGCGCAAAGTGGTGAAATTGTGGTTATTGGTGGCTTAATGCAAACCGTTACCAGTGACAGTGAATCACGCACACCGGTATTGGGAGCAATACCTATATTGGGCCAGTTATTTACAAGCAAAAATAAAGTCGAACGAAAAAAAGAACTGGTGATCCTGCTAAAGCCTACCGTCGTGGGCAATGGCGTCTGGCACCAGCAGTTACAGCAGTCAGCGGAATTAATCACTGACTGGTATCCTGAGCAATAAGCTTATGTATGCTGCCCACTTTAATCTGGCATTAACGCCGTTTTCACTTACTCCCGATACCCGTTTCTATGTTGGCTTACCGCAACATGAGGCGGCTCTGGCGGTGCTGAATACGGCGTTAGCTGCCGGTGAGGGCTTTATTAAAGTAACCGGTGAAGTCGGCACCGGGAAAACGTTGTTATGTCGCCTGCTACTGAAGCAGGCGCAGGCTGACTGGCAACTGGCGTATTTGCCTGATCCCAGTGTAAGTCCATTAGAGCTTCGCTGGGCACTGGCTGCAGAGCTGGGACTAAAATATTCAGCCAATATCGATGCCAGCCAGCTTTTGCAATTACTGCAACGGCAGCTTATTCTGCTGGCGCAAAGTGGTAAGAAAATTATCCTGGTGATTGATGAAGCGCAGGGCTTGCCCGACGATACCCTCGAGTCATTGCGGCTACTTACCAACCTGGAGACCGAGCAGCGAAAGTTATTACAAGTGGTACTATTTGGCCAGCCTGAGCTGGATCAGCGTTTGGCAAGTCAGCAGTTCCGGCAATTGCGTCAACGCATTTCATTCTCTTACGTGTTGCCGGTAATGTCACCAGCACAAATCCGTTTCTATGTAAGGCACAGGCTGCAGGTAGCAGGCGCTACGCCCGCCTTATTCAATTCATTCGCTTTACTTGCTATCGGCCGTTACAGTCGTGGCATTCCCCGACTGGTTAATTTACTGGCGCATAAAGGGCTGATGTTGGCGTACGGCGAGGGTAAAAGCAGGGTCACCGCCAGGCATATCCGCTTTGCCGCTGAGGACACTGAAGACACCCGGCGCAGCAAACGCCATTATGTGTGGTTGTTAAGTGGTGCTGCGGTATTTAGCGCAGCCTGTGTTGGCTGGATGTGGCGATGAGTGTCATTAATAAAATGCTGCAGGACCTTGAGCAACGCCAGCAGCCCGATCTTGCTGTCAGCGAACAGAAGCAGGCTCCGAGGCAGGGCAGTGGACGCACCAGGTATTACTTTGGATTTGCTTTGCTGGCAGGGTTAATGTTGATTGGCGTACTTTTATTTTCATTTTCTCGCCCACATCAGCAAAGCAGCGGTGCTCAGGTGCAACAAACGGCAACGATTGATCAAGGTGCCAGTGGCGATCAATTGCAACCTTTAGCCAACATCAGCCAGCCAACCGAAATGGACGAAGCCGGGCTTGCCGGCAATATGGCAGTGCTGACGGCAGAGCAAATTAAAACAGAGCCAGTGACAGCAGTTACCGCAGAAAAAAAAGCTAAACCGTTAGATGTGGCCGATGCTGCGGTAGTAGTAGCAGCCACACTCGTTGGCGAGCGTCAGGCGGAAGTGCTGACCATGCAACGCGAACTGACACCGGTTCTGGCGCAGCCAGTGCGTGTTAATACGTCGCTGGTAAAGACTGGGGCAGCTGCTGAGCCGGCCGCTGCAGCTCAGCCGCAGACCATGATAAATAAACAGCAGCTAAGCGCTGCACAGCAGCAGCAAAATATGCAACATCGGGCAAATGCCAGTGAAGCGGCAGGAGACACCAGTGGCGCCATTACTATCTGGCAACAGATCGTGTCGCAGCAACCTGCCGAGGCTAACGGTTATCTGAACCTGGCCAGGCTATGGTTAAAGCAACAGCAAATTATTACCGCCAGTCAGGTGCTGTTGCAAGCGCGCCAAAAAGGGGTGTTAAGCGCAGAAATTAATATGCAGTTAGCCCAGTTGGCGGTCCGTCAGGGCCAGTGGCAGCAAGCATTAGCGTTTTTACCCGATCAGTTTGAGTTGGCTGCTGAGCCGGAATATTTTGGTATGAAAGCCACGGTATTACAGCAACTGCAGCAACATGCTGCGGCGCTTGGCTGGTATCAGCGGTTGCAGCAATTGCAGCCAGATCAGGGACGCTGGAGTCTTGGCGCTGCTCTAGCCAGCGAACAACTTGGTCAGTCAGCGCAGGCCCACCAGTATTATCAGCATGCCTGGCAATATCGTCAGGCGTTATCGGTGAGCAGCCATAACTTTATTCAACAACGGCTTAAGGCAACAGAACCTTAGTATGCAAAAACCCAAGCTTAAAATGCGCCTAGGCGATTTGCTGGTGCACGAAAATATTATAACTGAGAGCCAGCTGGAGCAAGCCCTGGCGCGTCAGAAAAGCAGTGGCCGTAAGCTCGGCGCCACCCTGATAGAAATGCAGTTTCTCTCTGAGCAACAGTTACTGCAATTTTTAGCCCAGCAGCTGCAGGTGCCATTTCTGGACATTGCCCAGAGAAAAATTGATCCTAAAGCCGCCCAGTTACTTGCTGAAGTACATGCCAGACGCTTCAGAGCGCTGGTAATTGAAGACATGGGCGATTCCGTTTTGCTGGGCATGAACGATCCGGCTGACCTGGCTGTGCTGGATCAGATAGCGCCACTGCTTGCCCCTCGTGAAATTAAAATTGCCGTGGTGCGCGAAAGCCAATTGCTGGAAGCGTTTGACTCGCTGTATCGGCGTACCAAAGATATTGAAACCTTTGCGACGCAGTTAAAACAAGAGCATAGCGGTGATACCGATGATGCATTGCTTGCTGAAGAAAACCGGGAAGAAACCGACAACACGATAGCCAAGTTGTTACGTTCAATCTTTGAAGATGCCGTGCAGGTTAAAGCCTCGGATATTCATATTGAACCCGATGAAAAGGTGCTGCGCATCCGCCAGCGGGTAGACGGAATTTTACAGGAAAGCACTTTAAATGAAGTGAGTATTGCTGCCGCGCTGGTACTGCGGTTAAAACTGATGGCCAGCCTGGATATTTCTGAAAAACGGCTGCCGCAGGATGGCCGTTTTCAAATTACCGTTAAGCAACATAAAATTGATATCCGGATGTCTACCATGCCGGTGCAATACGGTGAGTCGGTGGTGATGCGTTTGCTGGACCAGTCAGCCGGGCTGTTAAAGATGGAAGATACCGGGATCCCGGGCCCGATGTTGGCCAGATTGCGACGTATAGTGCAAAGCCCGCATGGCATGATCCTTGTTACCGGGCCCACCGGTTCGGGTAAAACCACCACCTTATATGGCCTGCTTAGTGAGCTTAATCAGGCAGGCAGTAAAATTATCACGGTGGAAGATCCCGTAGAATATCGCTTATCGCGGATTAATCAGGTGCAGGTTAATCATAAAATAGGCCTGACCTTCAGCAATGTACTGCGTACTACCTTGCGTCAGGACCCCGACATCATCATGGTGGGCGAGATGCGCGATCAGGAAACCGCCGAAATGGGTCTGCGCGGCGCGCTTACCGGGCACCTGGTATTATCTACCCTGCACACCAATGATGCGGTATCCAGCACCCTGCGCTTAATTGATATGGGGGCGGCGCCTTATCTGGTAGCCAGTGCCCTAAGGGCTATTATTGCCCAGCGGCTTATCAGGCGGTTATGTGACTATTGTAAAAAGCCGCATCAGCCTGACGAGCTGGAATTAACCTGGTTACGACACCATAAAGCCAATGACCAAGCCAGTTACTGGCAGGGCCAGGGCTGTCAGTCGTGTCATCATACCGGCTATAAAGGCCGGCTGGGCGTGTTTGAGCTATTGGTTATTAATAAACCGTTGGCAGACGCGTTACGCCGCTCGGACATTGAAGGCTTCAGTGATCTGGCCTACCACAGCCCCGATTTTGTCAGCTTAGGAAATATGGCGCTTGATTATGCCCAGCAGGGCATTACCACGTTAGAAGAGGTTATCAGGGTATCAGAATATCTGGAAACCGAGCCGTTAACGCCGGACATGCCGGCACCTGACGCGGCAGAGGACAACTAAGATATGGCCAGCTTTCAGTACAAAGCGCGGGATGCCAGTGGTAATGCCGTTACCGGTCAGCTGGAGGCCGGTAGTCAGGCGGCGGCGGCGGACATGCTGAAGCAGCGTCGTTACATTCCACTAAGTATCGAAGCCATTGTCGTTGCTGACAAAGCCGCCCCATTCCAGCTGTGGCAGGCCAAAGTCAGCCTGACGGAGCTGATTATATTTTCCCGCCAGATGTATTCGTTGATGAAAGCCGGTATCCCCATTATCCGGTCGATTAAAAGTCTGGCTGAAAGTACCGGTTCGCCGCGACTGCGCCAGGTAATGAACGATCTGGCCCGCGAGCTGGAAAATGGCCGCAGTTTATCGGTTGCTATGGCAAGCCACCCTAAAGTATTCAGTCGTTTAATTGTCAGTCTGGTGCATGTGGGTGAGAACACCGGCCGGCTTGACGACGCGTTTTTGCAGTTAACCTTTTATTTTGAGCAAGAGCTGGAAACCCGAAAGCAAATTAAACAGGCCACCCGTTATCCGATTTTTGTATTATTTGCCCTGGTGGTGGCCATGGTTATTCTGAATATTTTTGTTATTCCGCAATTTGCCAATATGTTTGCCCGCTTTAATGCCGAGCTGCCCTGGTCTACTCAGCTATTACTTGCCAGCTCTTCGTTTTTTATTACCTTCTGGCCCTTGTTGCTGGTATTGTTGGTAGCATCCATTATTGGTATCAGTTTTTATTTGCAAACGCCGGCTGGTAAATACCGGTGGGGGCGCTGGAAATTACGGGTGCCAATTATTGGCAGCATTATTAACCGCGCTACGCTTGGGCGCTTTGCCCGCAGCTTTTCAATGATGCTTAAAGCCGGGGTGCCAATTACTACCGCGCTTAGCTTAGTTGCCGAAGCGGTCGATAACGACTATCTTGGAGAGAAGATCCGGGAAATGCGGCGCAGTATTGAACGGGGCGAAAGTCTGTTGCGGGTGGCACAGCAAAGTAATATGTTTACGGAGCTGGTGTTACAAATGGTCTCGGTTGGCGAAGAAACGGGTCAGATGGATGAAATGCTAACGGAAGTAGCCGGCTTTTATGAACGTGAAGTGGCGTTTGACTTAAAAAGCCTGACGGCCAAAATAGAGCCGATCCTGATTGTGATTGTCGCCGCCATGGTATTGTTACTGGCATTGGGGATTTTTACGCCAATGTGGGATATGCTAAACGCTTACAAAGGCGGTTAATACTTGATACAAATTAAGCTCATAACAATAATTAACGATATACTCAATATGACAAGTGCCTGGGAGCAACCAATATGAAACAACCCAATATGAAACAGCAAAGCGGTTTTACATTAATAGAATTAGTGATCGTAATCATCATCCTCGGCTTGCTGGCTGCAACCGCGCTGCCGCGGTTTTTAAATGTTACTGCTGAAGCAGAAGATGTGGCAGTGGAAGGTATTGCCGGTGGTTATGCCTCGGCAGTAGGCCTGGTGCGGGCGCAGTGGGAAGTGTCGGGCCGGCCAGACGGCAACGGTGGCACGGCAGAGCGAACGGTCGTCAACTATGACATGGTGCAAATTGGCGTTGATGGCGATATTGGCTACCCGTCTGGCGATCCGGCGACTAATACCCGGGTTACCAGTGTTACTGCAGATGATTGTCTGTACCTGATTAACAACTTATTTCAGCAGCAACTTAGAGTGGCCACCACTTTTGTTGCCGCTAACCAGTTGTTTGTCCGGGCTGACGCCAATATCTGTTTTTACCACCAAACGGCTGGACTTTCGACTGCTCCTGCCGATACCGTCGGTAATAATGGCTTTTCGTACAATGCGGCGACAGGTCAGGTTGGCTTATTTTTAAACAAAAACATCTAAGTTTTAATTTAGCAAAAGGTAGTATTTATGAAACGTAATCAGGCAGGTTTTACATTAATTGAATTAATTATTGTTATTGTCATTCTGGGTATTCTGGCAGTAACCGCTGCACCGAAATTTTTAGATTTTGGTGGTGATGCCCGTAATTCGGTATTACAGGGTGTTAAAGGTTCGCTAGAGTCTGCCAGCTCGTTGATTTATGGCAAGGCAATCATCGCCGGTGAACAAAATGCAGCTACCGAAACACTAACGGATCCTGCCATAAATATCGTTTATGGTTATCCGGCCGCTACCAGTACTGATTTAACTGCCGCAGCTGAATTATCAGACTTTGTGTTCGGTACACCAGCAGCCGGTGCAATTCGAATTGCCACCGATGCGGCGGGGATAAATGCTGATGATACAGCAAACGAAAATTGTCACGTGTTATACACGCAGGCATCAGGCCCTGGCATTAAGCCGGTTATTACTATTGTAAATGACGGCTGTTAACAGCAGTAAGTTGTAATGAACAAAACCCAGCACTACCGCGGCTTTACCTTAATAGAGCTTATCGTGGTGCTGGTAATCATAGGCGTGTTAGCGGTGTCCCTGCTACCACGCTTTTTTTCTGGCAGTGGTACCAACGAATATTTATACCGCGACCAGGCATATAGTTTACTGCAGCGCCAGCAAATGCAGGCGATGCAGTGCACCAACTGTCCCCCGGCTGGTTTTAGGGTCAACAGCTTTAGTGTTAACCCCGCCGGTATTAATGGCTGTGATAACACCGCTACTGCCATGTGCATCAGCGAGCGTGACCGTAGCAGCATTCGCCTGTCGCCTGGCGCCTTTAATAACGATTTATATTTTAATAATCTGGGCCAGCCGATAACCGAGTCTGGCTTGCGTCGCTGTAACAGTGGCTGCCGGGTTAGAGTACTGGGCAGTGTCAACCTGGCTATTTGCATTGAGTACGAAGGGTACATTCATCTATGTTAGGCCAATTTGCATTAGGTCGCCGCCAGCAGGGCCTGAGCCTTATTGAGCTGATTATCGGCATTGTTGTGCTGGCCATTGCGCTTAGCCTGGTCACGGCGGTGCTGGGTCCTTTGTATGTGAAGAGCACCGATCCCTGGCATCAGGTGCGGGCCACTGAGCTTGGCCAGAGTATGCTAAATGACATTATGGCGCGCTCCTTTGATCAGCAAAGCCCCCGCAGTGGCAGTTTGCTGCGCTGCGGTGAAACCGGCGCGCCGGCTTGCACTTTGCAAAACGGCGATGGCAGTTGGCCGGCAGATCCGGGAGAAACGGCGCCCGATAACCGGCTGCGGTTTAACGATGTGGATGACTTTAACAATTTTACCGCTAACGGGTCGCTGTTAACCAATATTCTGGCTGAAGATCTGGCCGACGTTTATCGAAATTATCAGCTGACGGTCAGTGTTCGTTATGCGACTGCCGCTGATGTTACCGGTATTGGTCTGGCGGCAGATCAGGTCAAAGTGATAACCGTTACAGTGATTACTCCAACAGGCAGTGCACTGCAGTTCAGTAGCTATAAAGGTAACTGGTAATGCAGCACAGAAAACCGACAATATTTATAACACTCCGGCACGGCTTTACCCTGATAGAGCTAACCATTGTTATTGTGCTGTTGTCGGTGCTGGCACTGGGGGTAAGCAGTTATATTGGACTTGGCGCCAGCATGTACAGCGATGCCACTGAGCGGGAACAGGTACTGAACCAAAGTCGTTTCGTTGCCGAGCGGCTGCAGCGCGAGCTGCGTAATGCCGCGCCTAACAGTATTCGTACCGCCGATGCGGCATTGTTGCGCTGTATCGAATTTGCACCCATTGTCAGCAGTGGTATCTATTTACAGGCGCCGGTTGCCCCGCAGGCAGGTACAGAGTTAAGGCTTGCTGTGCTGAACTGGCAAAGTAGTTATCTTGGCGCCGTGCCCGGTTTGCCCTTGAGTATTTATCCACGCCAACCAGGCGATATTTATGGCAACACGGGTAGCACAATACCGTTTAGCGGCACTGAAACTGACGATATGGATGGCAATAGTGCCACCCGCACGGTACAACTTGCCAGCAGCCATAGCTTTGTGCTGGGCTCACCTGAGCGGCGCTTTTATTTACTGTCAGCAAGCCCGGTAAGTTACTGCTTTAATGCGGTTGATGGCAGTATTCGCCGCTACAGCAATTACAGTTACAGTGCCGCGCAACCTTTGCCACCTTTGGGTAATGCTGAGTTAATGGCCAGCGATGTACAGCAGGTGCGCTTTGCCATTAATAATGCCGTACTGACCCGCAACAGCGTGGTGAACTTATTACTGCAGTTTGGCCAGAGCCAGGCCAGCGACATGTTTTTTAATTACGAGGTACATATTCCCAATGTTCCTTAAACAGGCGCTTAGCAAAACATCGCAACGAGGCAGTGCTTTAGTTGTCGCGGTGTTTATTATTGTGGTGATGCTGGCCATCGTGCTGGCGTTGTCACGTATTTTGTTAAGTAGCAGCGACAGCGTCGTGTATGAAGTGCAAGGCACCCGCGCCTTATTTGCTGCGCAAAGTGGCATGGAGCTGGCATTGACGGAGCTTTTCCCCCGTACCGGCGCCAGCAACTGCACAAACTGGACATTTAATTTCAGTACTGCCGGTTTAACCGGCTGTCAGGCGCAGGTGCAGTGCAGCGCTCAGGCGGTTGCCAGCGAGCAGCTTAGCCAGCTTTATCAATTGCAAAGCAGCGCCAGTTGTAATGCTAATGAATTTATTACCAGTCGCAGTATAGTGCTGGAGGTAAGGCAATGAGGCGGATATTTTTTAGTATTTTATTACTGATAAGCATGCAGGCTCAGGCAATTAATTGCAGCGATATATGGACATCTGCCATTCGCAGTAACAGCGCGGTACCGACTAGCATTCCTTTTCCGGCGACCCCTAATCCTAGTTTCCCTGAACCGCTGGCAGCAATTGACTACTATTACGATACCAGTGACAATTACGTTATTAACAATAATACGATCCGGACAACTTCGGGCGCAACCAGCCGCGTATTCGTTAATGGCAACCTGACCATTGGTAATAACAGCGTACTTAATTCCGGCGGCCCGCCAGAAAATTTTATTTTAGTGGTAAGTGGCAATCTTACTATCAACAATAACGCAATTATTAATGGTTTTGTGTTGGTCGGTGGCGCGGTTCAGCTTAACAACAACGCGCTGGTTAATGGCGCAGTGGCGGCTAAAGGTGCAGTCTCCAATTTCGGTGGTTCAGTAAACTACCGGTCCAGCGCCATTTCTCAGTTACGAGGTGGCGTAGTATGTGATGCGGTTGTACCCCCTGCTGTTCTAATGGCGCATTATCCCCTGGATCAATGTTTTGATGAGAGCAATAGTGTCCTGACAGAGTTAACCGGTAATTATCCTGCTGCTGGCTTAAACTTAACCCGCGCAGTTGGGGTAGTTAATCAGGCTGTGCGATTCAATGGTAATACTAATAGCCGGGCCGAGCTGCCAGCTGCCCTGCTGAATGCCCAGAACAACTTTTCACTGTCGTTATGGATCTATCCGGAAAGCGCATCTGGATTTCGGGAACTTATTTCAGCGTCTAATAACGTCAGAAACAACGAATTTGAGCTCTATCTTAGCCCGGAGAATACTATACGTACTGCTATAAAGGGGGTTTATCATAGCTTTACTGCTAGTCCACCAACCGTAGCGGTAAACACCTGGCAGCACGTGGTGTTTACCCGCAGCGGCGAGGAAATATGTCTTTATTTGAATGCGGCTCTGGTGGGATGTACTACCGCACAAAGTGGCAATATGGAAGTAAGCCGGATGGCACTCGGCGTATGGTGGCAGGCTGCCAATAGTTTTTCCGATACATTTACCGGCCGTATGGACGAAGTCTTGTTCTACCAGAATAAACTCAACGGTAGTGAAATAAACCAAATTTACACTTCACAACGTGATGGTCTGAATTACGACGGTAACAACCGAGCTGATACATGCTTGGCGTGTCTGGCCGACACCTTTAGCGATGCGGCCTTAAGTGATACCTGGGTTACCGCCCGCAGTAACGGGAGTTTTACCCCGCAGGTGGTCAATGGTCGGCTACGAATGACCCAGGCGGTAGCAAACCAGGCGACCTCTGCGACGTATCAGCGGCTTTATCCAGCGGCAGATAACCTGGTTATTGTTGAATTTGATTACCGGGCTTATGGTGGTAGTGGTGCAGATGGTCTGGCGGTAGTGCTGTCTGATGCCACTGTCACGCCACAACCCGGCAGTTTTGGTGGCCCGCTCGGCTATGGTTTTAAACCGGGTATTCCGGGGTTCGCTGGTGGCTGGCTAGGCTTTGGCCTGGACGAATTTGGTAATTTTTCTAATGAGGGCGGCGCTGCCAGCAAGGGGCGGCGCCAGCAAAGCGTGGTGGTAAGAGGCTCTGGTGAGGGAACTACGGGTTATCGCTATCTGCGAGGTACCTGTAATAATGGTGCCACTAACCCTGCCGGCGGCTGCCTCAATCCCAGAGTTGATGGCAATGAGACCAGCCCGCACCGTTACCGTTTTACCGTTGACTCCCGAACGCCGGGTACCACCATGGTATCGGTTGAACGCAATCATGGTACTGGCTTTATCACGCTAATAGCACCATTTAACGCCCGCACCGAGCCCGGTCAGGCAGCCGTACCTGAGAATTTCTTTTTATCACTAACAGGTTCAACCGGTGGCTCAACTAACATTCATGAGCTGGATAATCTGAGTATTTGTGCGCTGCGCTCCACGCCGGTAGGCCGGCAAATAGACCATTTTGAATTTGATTACAGTGGACAGGCACTAACCTGCAAGCCAGAAACTTTAACGGTAAGGGCCTGTGCCAATGCCAGTTGCAATCAGCTGATCACCGATCCGGTCAGAGCAACCTTAAGTCCGGCTACCGTCACGAACGGCGGTTGGGTCGGGGGCAATGTGCTTAATTTTAGCGGTGGCACGACGACCGTTGATTTACGCCGAAATGTCGCCGGCAGCACTTTGATTGGCATCAGCGGTTCGGTACCCGCTACCCGGCCGCTAAGTCAGACCTTATGCCGCGCCGGTGCCAGCGCATTGAGCACCGCAGCCTGCAATATTAACTTTGCCAGCGCCGGGCTGGTGTTCAATGTGCCTGATGGTATTGCTAACCAGCCTGATACCAATATCACGGTGGCGGCCGTGCGGCAAAGTGATGTCAGCCAGCAATGTGTACCGCAATTTGCCAATGTCAGCCGCAATGTCAATTTCTGGAGCAATTATATTAACCCCGATGCGGCTAGCCGGCCGGTGTCAATACCGGTACAGGTTAATGCTAACAACATCGGTCAAACAGCCACTAGCACTGTGCTGCCATTAAACTTTGACGGCAATGGTGAAGCACTGATTAACGTTAACTATGCTGATGCCGGGCAAGTGCAGTTAAATGCCCGTTATACCGGTAACGCTGCCAACGACGACGCGGGTCTTGTTCTCAACGGTTCGGATCAGTTTATCCGCCGTCCGGCTGGTTTATGTATTAAAAATGATGGCCATTGTCTGGCCGCCGATGCCAGTTGCCCGGTATTTAAACGCGCCGGCGAGACCTTTCCGCTTACCATAAGCGCTCATGCCTGGCAGGACGCCAGCACTGATATCTGTAGTAACCCGGTAACCCCGAATTTTCAACAGAATACTATTGCCCTTAGCCATACGCTGCTGGCACCTGCCGGCGAGCCCGGCACAGTGGGCCTGGTAAATTATACACACCAGCGCGCCGTCAATGGCCAAACCCTGGTGCAGCAAAGCGTCACAGAAGTAGGGGTATTCAGGTTTAATACTGCGCCGATAAATTATCTAAGCATGACCAGTCCGGTGCCGGAAGCCAGTGGCCAGGCTAGCGGCCGGTTTGTGCCAGCCGATTTTGCCGTTAGTGATATCAGTAGCAGTGCAGCTTGCGGTAGTTTCAGTTATTTGCAACAACCTTTTGCGCTGGGCTTTACTTTAACGGCTCGTAATACCCTGGGCCAGCGAACCCGCAATTACTTTGGTGCTTTTGCGAACAGCTCGCTATTGCTCCAGGCTGAAAATGCCGACAATGGCACAGACTTAACCAACAGATTAACCAGCAGTGGTTTTGCCAGCTGGGCCTTGGGCCAGCAAACGTTCAGTACCACTGAATTAACGCTAAATCGCCAGCTAAGTGGTGCTACCGACGGCCCATTCTTAACGTTAAGCATCGCCTTAAACGTGGTCGATGATGATGGCAGCCTGGTCGCCAGCCCTGATACCAATACCGGCAATATTGCCTGTGCCAGTGACAATAGCTGTAATGCAGCCGCTCTGATGCTGACCGATATCCGTTACGGCCGGTTGCAAATGGCCAATGGCTTTGGCCCGGAATTTGATGATTTGCCGGTTAGCTTAACGGCAGAATACTGGGATGGCAGTCGCTTTGTGACGAACGCCGCTGACAATTGCAGTGCTATCAATGCAGCTAACCTTAGTCTGAGTAACAGTCTTACTACCGCTTCGGCCAATGCCGCAACGATAAGTAGCGGTAAGACTCCGCCAGGCGGGCTGTTGCTGCTGGCTCCTGCCGCGTCAGGTACGGTAGAGGCAACTTATCAGGTACCGGTTTGGCTGCAATATGACTGGAATGACGATGGTAGCTATAATAACTCGCCCGTTGCTGAGTTTATGTTTGGCCGTTACCGTGGTAACCCGCGGCAAATTTACTGGCGGGAGCGTTTCTAGCATTCAGGTAGTAGCCAGTACTTACTCAGTTGGAACAGCTGAACTAAGTAAGTACTGGCTACTCTGATAAACTGCGCAATAACCCTGATTAATTTCTGAAAAATGTCATAAAAGGCTATTTTCTTGGCATAGACTTACTTAGAATAGCCGGATAACTGATTTTACCTCCGGTGTAAACCAAGCAGTGTGCCCGCCAATGGTGCCTCTGCTGGCGGAGAACTTGTTAATAGGATCTGGCGTCGACATGTTTAATAAATTGCGTGGCCTCTTTTCAAACGACTTATCTATCGATTTAGGTACAGCAAACACCCTTATTTACGTAAAAGATCAGGGCATTGTGCTGAACGAGCCTTCGGTGGTTGCCATTCGCCAGGAACGTGCCGGTGGCCCGAAAAGTGTGGCCGCTGTCGGACATGCCGCTAAACGGATGCTTGGCCGAACCCCGGGCAATATTAAGGCTATCCGGCCAATGAAAGACGGTGTTATTGCCGACTTCTATGTCACTGAAAAAATGTTACAACACTTTATCCGTCAGGCACACAGCAATAGTTTCTTACGGCCAAGCCCGCGGGTACTGGTATGTGTGCCGTGCGGTTCTACTCAGGTAGAACGCCGGGCTATTCGTGAATCTGCCCAGGGCGCCGGTGCCCGTGAAGTTTATCTGATTGACGACCCTATGGCAGCCGCCATAGGCGCTGGCTTGCCGGTATCAGAGGCGACAGGTTCCATGGTGGTGGATATTGGTGGTGGCACCACAGAAGTGGCCATTATTTCGTTAAATGGCGTGGTGTACTCATCTTCGGTACGCATTGGTGGTGATAAGTTTGACGATGCTATCGTTAACTATATTCGGCGCAACTATGGCATTTTAATTGGTGAAGCAACCGCAGAGCGGATTAAAACCGAAATTGGTTCAGCCTACCCAAGCGACGACGTACTGGAAATTGAAGTACGTGGCCGTAACCTTGCAGAAGGTGTACCACGCAGCTTTACCATGACCAGTAACGAAATCCTTGAAGCGCTGCAGGAGCCACTGGCGGGTATCGTCAGTGCGGTGATGGTCGCGCTGGAACAGGCTCCACCAGAGTTGGCGTCGGATATTTCAGAGCGCGGTATGGTATTGACCGGCGGCGGCGCTTTGTTGCGTGATCTGGATCGGCTGTTAATGGAAGAAACCGGAATTCCGGTAGTTGTGGCAGATGACCCGCTGACCTGTGTCGCCCGTGGCGGCGGTAAAGCATTGGAAATGATTGATATGCACGGTGGTGATGTCTTCAGTTATGAGTGATAGTGCGCTTACTACAATAGTGTTGTTATGAACGCCATTTTCAGCCGGGGCCCGTTGCTCGGACTACGACTGTTGCTGGCGGTGCTTTGTAGTGTCGGGTTAATGGTGGTAGATCGCTATACTGAGCGTTCTACCCAGCTTCGCAGTTTTCTTACCTCTGCTGTCAGTCCGTTGTTTTATATTGCCAGTCTGCCTGAAACGCTGCTTTCCGGTGCGAGTGAGCAGTTTATGTCGCACCAGCGCCTGCTGGATGAAAATGCCCGCTTAAAAGAAACACTGCTGCGCCAGAATGGCCAGTTGCAGTTGTTAGGCTATTTGCAGCAGGAAAATACCAAACTTCGTGCCTTACTCGGCTCTGCGCCACTGACGGATGGGCAGCGCCTGGTAGCGGAAATACTGGCAGTATACAGCCATCCTTTTAGCCATCAGGTGGTACTAAATAAGGGCAAGAATGATGGCGTGACTGTGCATCAGCCGCTGATTGATGAAAGTGGCGTAGTAGGCCAGGTCGTCAGTGTTGGCCCTACCAGCAGCCGGGCCTTGCTTATTTCAGATAACACCCATGCTATTTCAGTCCGTGCTGAACGAACCGGCATCCGCACTGTAGCCGAGGGGCTGGGGCAATGGGATTTACTGCGAGTGATACACTTACCGCAAAGTGCGGATATCCGGGTTGGCGACCGCTTACTGACCTCGGGACTGGATGGTTTGTTTCCGGAGGGGTATCCGGTGGCAGAGGTTACCCGGGTACAAACAGATGAAAGTCAGCCTTTTATGACTGTGTATGCGAAACCTTATGCCCAGCTCGATCGGATCCGCCATGTGTTGCTGCTATGGCCGGGCGCCGAGCTAGACAATTTGTTTGAGCAGGAGGACCCGAACTGATGCGCAGAAGCAATGGTCTCGGTTTTATTTATTTGTCACTGCTGGTCGCCTTGTTGTTAACCGTAATGCCAATGCCCCAACAGGTTAAATTATTCCGGCCAGACTGGGCATTGCTGGTCGTGATGTACTGGACCCTGGCGTTACCAGGGCGGGTAAATATTCTTACTGCGTTTGTGCTGGGGTTTCTGACCGACGTATTGGTAGGTACCGTGCTTGGGGTTAATGCATTGGCATTCTCGGTTGTCACCTTTATTGTCGCGGTTAATCATTTAAAAATCCGGAACTTTTCGGTGATCCAGCAAGCCTTACTGTTAGGTCTGTTTTTAGCGCTGTACCATTTGCTGCTATTCTGGCTCAGCCATTTTTTAACCGGTGTCTATTTTTTACCAGCTTATTTATGGCCGGTATTAACCGGTATGTTGGTCTGGCCCTGGTTGTTCTGGCTGTTAAGGCGCTATCGCCGGCGCTTTAAAATCCAGTAATTTATACTTCAATACCATTAAGACCCTTAAAACATGTATCCAGAAATCGCTCTTGCATCAGCTTCGCCCCGGCGTCGTGAACTACTGCAGCAAATCGCCGTACCGTTTTCTCTGGTAAAAGTGGATGTTGATGAAAGCCTGCACGGCAATGAAAGCCCGCAGCATTACGTTTCCAGACTTGCTTACGCTAAGGCTATGGCCGGCGCGTTGCAACTGCAGTTTGCGCTGCCGGTATTGGGTGCCGATACCATCGTGGTTGTCGATCAGCATATATTGGGTAAGCCGGTTGATCAGGCAGATTTTACCCGGATGATGCAACTGCTGTCAGGGCGTTGTCATCAGGTTATGACGGCAGTGGCGCTGGTAGGAAAGAACAACAGCAGTGACTGCTTGGTCAGTACTGAGGTGTGTTTCCGCCAGCTGAGCGCTGCTGATGTTGCTGCTTACTGGCAAACCGGTGAGCCCTGTGACAAAGCCGGTGGCTATGGTATCCAGGGCCAGGGCGGTCGTTTTGTCCGCCACATAAGTGGCAGTTACAGTGCCGTTGTGGGGTTACCCTTATGCGAAACCGATCTTTTATTACGTAACTGGCAGGAGCAGGCATGAGTGCAGAACTACTGTTAAACGTTACGCCCACTGAAACCCGGGTGGCACTGATTGAAAATGGTGTGCTGCAGGAATTGCACATTGAACGTCAGGCAAAACTGGGCCTGGTAGGTAATATTTACGTTGGTAAAGTGAGCCGGGTGTTGCCTGGCATGCAGGCTGCATTTGTCGATATAGGCCTGGATAAAGCTGCTTTTTTACATGCCTCTGACATTGTCCAGCATAATGAGAGTACCGAGCAGGACAGCAAGCCGGCGGTGAGTAAAGATATCAGGGTGTTAGTGCGGGAAGGTCAGCATTTACTGGTACAGGTAGTAAAAGATCCTCTGGGTACCAAAGGCGCCCGCTTAACCACCGATATTACGCTGCCATCCCGTTATCTGGTGTTTATGCCCGACTCCAATCATGTTGGTGTCTCCCAGCGCTTAGAAACAGAAGAGGAGCGTAAACGCTTAAAAGATATTGTCAGTGATTGCCTGGATGACAGTGGCGGTTTTATTGTTCGCACTGCGGCAGAAGGCGCCGGGGCTGAAGAACTGGTGCAGGACGCCAGGTTTTTGAAGAAACTCTGGAGTAAAATTGTTAAGCGTAAGCAAAAAACCCGCAAAGAGGGCGTGGTTTATGAAGACCTTACCCTTTGTTACCGGATATTACGAGATTTTGTTGGCAGTGAACTGGAACGGGTACGCATAGACTCTAAAATTACCTACCAGCAACTTACCGCTTTTTGTGAAGAGTTTATGCCGCATATTTCGCCGCTGCTGGAATATTACCCCGGAGAGCGACCTATTTTCGATATGTTCGATGTCGAAAATGAAATTCAGCGGGCACTGGAACGAAAGGTCCCCCTGAAAAGCGGCGGTTATCTGATCATTGATCAAACCGAAGCGATGACCACGATTGACGTTAACACCGGTGCTTTTGTTGGCCATCGTAATCTGGAAGAGACTATATTTAATACCAACACCGAAGCAACGCAGGCTATAGCCCGCCAGCTAAGATTACGAAACCTTGGCGGTATTATTATTATCGATTTTATTGATATGCAAAGTACCGAGCATCAACGCCGTGTCTACCATAGTCTGGAGTTGGCACCGGCCCGTGACCGGGCAAAAACTAACATTCATGGGTTTTCAGCTTTGGGTCTGGTAGAGATGACCCGTAAACGCACCCGTGAAAGCCTGGAACATATTTTATGCTCAGAATGTCCGGTATGTAAGGGTCGTGGCACATTGAAAACGGTCGAAACCGTATGTTTTGAAATTTTGCGGGAAATCGTCCGGGTTAACCGGGCCTATGCGGCAGATAAATTTGCCGTGTACGTATCGCCGGTAGTGAAAGATGCTCTAACCACCGACGAATTTCATAGCCTGGCAGAACTACAGGTATTTATTGGCAAACAAATCACCATTTATGGTGAGCCCATGTACACCCAGGAGCAATTTGATGTGGTGATGATGTAGTGCAAAAAGCAACGAGGGTCTGCTTTTATTGTTTACATAAAATCTGGCTATTGCTGGCCATAGGCCTGGTGCTGCTTGCTACTTTAGTATCCGTGTTGCGCTTAGCCCTGCCTTATGCCGATAGTTACAAACATCATCTGGAAAACTTGCTGGCCAGCCAGCTTGGAACCTCAGTTCAGATAGCGGAAATTAGCGCCGGCTGGCAAAAACTTGGCCCGGCCATGGTGCTGAACGAAATGCAATTAGGCAATTCGCAACAGGAATTGCAGCTGCAGATAAAGCAAACCCGGGTTCGTTTTAATTTCTGGCAAAGTTTGCGCAGCATGCAGCTTCGGGCTGAGCATTTTGAACTCAGCGGTCTTCGTTATGCGGTGCCAAGCAGTAAATTGCTGAGCCGTCCTCAGGGTAATCAGCCATTGGATACCGCCCCGGCAATAACAGCGCTGGAGCACTTGTTTTTTCGGCAACTTAATCATTTTACTCTGCTGGACAGTGAACTCATCTTAACGGCCACCGGCAGCGACGATATTGTTATCTCGGTAGATAAGCTGGACTGGCGGAATGAGGGTGAACACCATCAGGGTATAGGACAGCTGGCCGTTGCGGATATTACCGGCAATACCTTGTCGTTTATTATCGATTTGTACGGGCCGAGTTTAGATAAAGCATTTGGCCAGATATTTCTGGAAAGTCGCGAACTGGATATTTTACCCTGGTTTAAGCAAGCATTGCCCGAAGCTGGCCGGCTGGATCAGGCGGATATCAATTTTCAGGCATGGGGACGGGTTGATGACGGCGATTTGCAGCGCTTCCAGATTGAACTGGCTGATAACAGCTTAAGCTGGCAACATGACGGCCAGCCTAAGCTGTTAAAATTGGGTCCGGGCCAGTTATTATGGCACCCGACAACAGATGGCTGGTCCTTGTACTCTGGCTCGTTAGCGTTGTCTGACGGTCAGACTCAGTGGCCAGATCTTAACATACAGCTGCATCGGCAGGCCGCCGGTTGGCATGGTCAGCTACAACAATTAAAGCTTGATGCGCTCGCCCCACTGAGTCAGCTACTCAGTGAAGAGGTACCGCAACTCGCTCGCCTGACAACCACTGAACTTCTTGGTGAGTTACGTTTTGCCCAGTGGCAGTTTCAAGGTCATGACAACTGGCAATTACAAGGTCAGCTAAGTAATTTAAGTAAAATAAACAGTACAGACTTGCCCGGTGTCAGCGCGCTGGATGGCACATTCTGGGCCAGCCCTGGTGCTGCTGGTATCACGCTTCGCGGCCAACAAAATGAATTACGCTGGGACACCATGTTCAGTGCCCCCATTAGCTACCAACAGCTGGAGCTGGAGCTGCTGGCCCGGCAAAGTCGTGATGGGATCTGGCAAATTCAAGTTCCTTCATTGCAGCTGCAATCAGCTGATTTCAGCCTGAACGCCGCAATGCAATGGCGCCTGGCAGAGCAGCCAGAGCTAAGTTTGTTTGCTGCAGTGACCGACGCCAGTGCAGCAGATATTGGCCGGTACTTGCCGCTGCGTTACATGCCTGAGCAGGTAAGAGATTACTTAACCGAAGCGATTGTTGATGGTCAGGTAAGCCAGGCAAACGTATTATGGCAAGGTACGCCAGCCCTGTATCCTTTTGCTGAAGGTCAGGGGGTGTTTCAGGTTGGCGCAGAGGTCAGTGATGCCAGTTTTGTATTTAACCCAGAGTGGCCAGCACTTGAGCAGTTAAGTAGCCATTTATGGTTTGAAAATGCGGCTATGCAAATAAGCAGCGACAAAGCGACTATCGGCGGCGTTACTTTGCAGGGCCGGGTGCAGGCGACTATCCCTGATTTACTCGATGCTGAATTTCTTAATATTGAAATTGATAGTGCGATGCAGTTAAGCGAAGCGACCGGGCTGATCAATGCCTCGCCGCTGGCCGCTAATTTAGGCAAGGTATTACAACAGCTAGCTCCAAGCGGTCCGGCCCAGGCTAACATTGAACTTCAGCTGGGGTTACGTGAGCCAACGGTGCAGGCAAGCGGAAATTTGGCTTTGCAAAAAATCAGTCTGGATTTAACAGCACCTCAGCTTGCCGTACGCCAGTTAAGCGGGCTGGTAAAATTTAACGATGCCCAGGTGACTGCACAAGGGCTGACGTTCCAGTGGCGGGAGCTGCCAGTTACAGCCACAATTGATGGTCAGCAGCAGGGTGACAACTATCTGTTTACGCTAAATGCGGATGCCAGAAACGCCAGCAGTAAGGTAGTCCAGGCGTTGTGGCCCGCTGCCACTACACTGGCCAGCGGTGTACTGGACTGGCAACTGGCATTAGCTTTAGATCTGCAGCAAGATAATTTCAGCTACCGCTCAGAGCTTAACGCCGACCTGACAAAAACCGGGTTAGCACTACCCGAACCCTATAAAAAGGCCGCCGCCAGTGCCGCTAAGCTTACCGTAAATGCACAGGGTGACAGTCAACAGGGGCTGCTGTCGGCAAATTATGCAGACAATCTCTACTTTACCGCTGAACTGGACCACAGGGCGGCCCGGGTGGCGCGTGCTAATTTAAGCCTTGGCCAGCTGAATGCGGGTATTAATGGTCCGGATTTCACCATTGATATTGAGCTTGAACGTGCACAATTGCTGCCCTGGCAACAACTGTTGACGGAGCAGCTGTTAAGTGCAGAACAGGACCAAAACGGGGTAATGCCAGCGTTAAGCCGGGTGCGCGGCAGCATTGCCTATTTGAGGCTGGTAGCGGGTACCGCCCTGCAAAACACCGTATTTGAGCTGGAACCTGGCCAGGATGCCTGGCAGTTAAGGCTGCATGGCACTGAAATCGCCAGCCGCTGGTCTTTCAGTCATGACTGGCAACAACAAGGATTGCAGGTAGAGATGGATTATCTGCATTTACCGTTGCCGGCTCCAATACGACCGGACACCGGCGAAGATGAGGCGGTTGACGCCAGCACCGATCTGGCAAGCGCCAGTCGTATCAAAACAGAGGAGATCCTGCCGCAGCTGCAAGACAGTTTACTCAGCATGGTGCCATTGACCTTAAAGTGTAAAGACTGCTCTGTCGGTAACTATCGGTTCGGTCAGCTGGAGATGGCGGCAGCGGGTCAGGGAGATCACTGGCAACTGTCGACATTTAACAGTCGCTACAAAAAAAATGAACTGGTCATGCAGGGCCGCTGGGTGCCGGATCAGCAGTTGGGGGTAACGACGCTAAGCGGCCGGTTTCAAAGTGCAAATCTTGGGCAGCTGTTAAATGAATTTCAACTGACTACCGGTATCAGTGGTAGCCGGGCTGAGATGAACTTTAACCTGAACTGGCCTGCTGCACCAAACCAGTTTGACCTTGCCAGCCTGAACGGTCAGGTGCAATTCAACCTTGGCGAAGGTGCCCTGACGGAGGTCAGTGATCAGGGTGCCAGGCTGTTTTCGATTTTCAGCCTTGACTCACTGGTGCGTAAACTTCGCCTGGATTTTCGCGATGTGTTCTCAAAAGGATTTTTCTACAACAAAATGTCGGGCGAGCTGGCTATCCATAAAGGGGTGGTACAAACCAGCGATACCACCATCGATGGCGTACCTGGTAACCTGGCCATTCAGGGCTACGCCGATTTGGTGAGCAATAAACTGGATTATCAAATGTCTTTTTCGCCCAAAGTCACCTCCAGTTTGCCGGTAATTATTGCCTGGATGGTAAACCCGGCGACCGGACTGGCTGCACTGGCGCTGGATGAAGTATTTCAATCGGCCGAAGTGATCTCGCGTATAAACTTCACCGTTACCGGTACCCTTGCTAAGCCGGTCGTTACCGAAGTAAATCGACACAGCACTGAAGTGCCGGTTCCGGCAAGGATTGCTAAACCTGAACCCGCACCCGACGCAGAGGAGCAACCCCGTGGCGACTAACTGGCGTTTATCAGCAATACAGCTTACCAGTGTGCCGGATCCGGCTGTTAACCTGGCAGCAGTAAAGCACTACCTGCAACAGTTACCAACAGCACAGCAGCATCTGGTGCTGTTGCCCGAATGCTTTGCGGTGTTCGGTGGCAGCGATAAACTGCAGCTGTCACATCAGGCCCCTATTGGCGAGGGCTTTATTCAGCAGTATTGCCAGCAACTGGCCTGTGAGTTTGGGGTCTATCTGGTGGCTGGCAGCCAGCCCACCGCCACGAATGATCCGCAACGTTTCGCAGCTTCCTCTCTGGTTTACAGCCCCACAGGGCAGCTATTGGCGGATTATCAGAAACTGCATATGTTTGATGTCAGTGTGGCTGACAACACCGGCAGTTACCGGGAATCGGCAACCACCTTAGCCGGCGAAAAGATAAGTTTATGCCAACTGCCTGATCTGAAACTGGGGCTGAGTATATGTTATGATGTGCGCTTTGCAGGCTTGATGCAGGCATTAGCCGCTAGCGGCATGCAGGTACTAACCGTGCCATCGGCTTTTACCAGGCTAACCGGCGCAGCGCACTGGCATACGTTATTAAAAGCCCGGGCTATTGAAAACCAATGTTTTGTGCTGGCGGCGAACCAGACCGGCGTTCATGCTAATGGCCGCGAAACCTATGGCCACAGCCTGATTATCGACCCTTGGGGCGAAGTCCTGGCTGACGCCGGTACGGGGCCTGGTTGGGTGTCAGCCCAGATTGATATCAGCCAATGCCAGCAACTTGGCCAGAAAATGCCGGTACACCAGCATAATCGTTTTAACAGTGAGCTTAAATAATGAATGCAGTTGAACAGAATTTAATTACCGCTTCCGATCTTAGCATGACAGATTTAGAGCACACCCTTGGCTATTTATTTGGTCATCAGCTCGATTATGCTGATCTGTATTTTCAATCCAGTGTGCATGAATCCTGGGTGCTGGAAGACGGCCTGGTAAAAGACGGCTCGTTCAATATTGAACGCGGGGTTGGCGTACGCGCCATCAGTGGTGAGAAAACCGGTTTTGCTTATGCCGATACCATTAGTGCCGCTGCCCTGCAGCAGGCTGCCGGTGCAGCAAGGGGTATTGCCAGCCATGGCCAGCAGGGCCGGGTAAAGGCGTTTAGTAAAAGCGGTAACAGTAATATTTACTTGCCGTGCGAGCCACTGCAAAGCCTTAGCAATACCGAAAAAGTTGCGCTGCTTAATCAGATCGAAGCCTTTATTCGCACTCTCGACCACCGGGCCGAGCAGGTTATGGTCAGTTTGTCCGGCGTTTACGAAGAAGTATTAGTCGCCGCCAGTGATGGTACCTTTGCTACTGACATCCGGCCGCTGGTGCGGCTGAACTGTTCGGTACTACTGGAGCAGGATGGCCGGCGTGAGCGGGGCAGCGCCGGCGGTGGTGGCCGAACCGATTATTTGTATTTTACTGAGCCGCTAAACGGACAACCGCGCTGGCAACAATATGCCCGCGATGCGGTGCGCATGGCGCAGGTTAACCTAACGGCAATTGACGCCCCGGCGGGCGCTATGCCGGTAGTACTGGGTTCAGGTTGGCCGGGCGTGCTGTTGCACGAAGCGGTAGGACATGGCCTTGAAGGCGATTTCAACCGTAAAGGTTCTTCTAATTTCAGCGGTAAAATTGGCCAGCAGGTAGCTTCAAAACTTTGCACTATTGTTGATGACGGTACCCTGGCGCATCGGCGAGGCTCACTTAATGTCGACGATGAGGGGGTGCCAAGTCAGCACAACGTCTTGATCGAAAAAGGCATTCTTAAAGGCTATATCCAGGATAAACATAATGCGATGCTGATGGGCGTAGACCCAACCGGTAATGGCCGGCGTGAATCATTCGCCCATTTACCGATGCCACGCATGACTAACACCTACATGCTGGCTGGTGAGCATGACCCGGCAGAGATTATCGCCAGTGTTAAGAAAGGCATTTATGCGCCTAACTTTGGCGGTGGTCAGGTAGATATTACCTCGGGCAAATTTGTGTTTTCAGCTTCCGAAGCCTATTTAATTGAAGATGGTAAAATAACCAGCCCGATAAAAGGCGCAACCTTAATTGGTAATGGCCCTGCCGCGATGCAGCAAGTGTCGATGGTGGGTAACGATCTGGCACTGGATACCGGTGTGGGCGTGTGTGGCAAGCAGGGACAGAGCGTTCCGGTAGGGGTTGGTCAGCCAACCTTAAAACTGGATGCAATGACCGTTGGCGGCACCCAATAACTTATAAAAGACAAACAACAGGAAACAACAATGGCTGCATTTGGTAGTGTTTTTATGCCACAAATGGCATTAACCCGTTTTGAGCAGGGCGCCTGGAGCACCCCGCAAATTGTCGCTGCAGACAGTATCAGCCTGCACCCGGGCGCTCATGTGCTGCACTATGCCAGCACCTGTTTTGAAGGCTTAAAAGCGTTTAAACACAGTGATGGCTCAATCAATTTATTCCGGATGGAAAAAAACGTTGCCCGTTTAATTCAGAGCAGCAAATTATTATCGCTACCGCAGCCAGACGCGGCTACCTTAAGCCAGATGATTATTGATATTGTCAGCCAGTATGCCGGCGACGTACCAGAGCCACCGGGCTCTATGTATATCCGGCCTACCCATATTGGCACCGAGGCCGCCATTGGTAAGGCTGCAGCGCCCACGGCCAGCTCCATGTTGTATGTTTTATTATCGCCGGTAGGTGATTATTTTGCCGGTGGTAGCAAGCCGCTACGCTTATTATTAGAGCAAAATGGCGCCCGCTGTGCTGCCCACATGGGCATGGTTAAAAGTGGTGGCAACTATGCCAGTGCACTGCAACCCATTTTAAAAGCCCGCGCCAGCGTCCAGGCCGATCAGGTATTGTTTTGCCCGGGCGGTGATGTACAGGAAACCGGCGCCGCCAATTTTATGCTGATTGACGGCAATGAAATTATCACCAAAGCGCTTGATAGCAGCTTCTTACACGGCGTAACCCGGGATTCCGTGTTAACCCTGGCCCGCGATATGGGCATGACAGTATCAGAGCGCGAGCTTAGCGTTAGCGAGCTGCTGGAGCGTGCCGCCAAGCCAGGTGCTGAAGCGGCACTATCTGGTACCGCAGCCGTTTTAACGCCGGTTGGCACCCTGATTGCCGATGGCATGGAACATAAAGTAGGCAGCGGCGAAGCCGGTCCAGCCACTTTGAAACTGCGCCAGGCCTTAAATGATATTCAGTGGGGCCGCGCTGAAGATAAACATGGCTGGTTAACTCGTATTTAAGTGTTATTAAACGACAGATATTAAAAAGCCAGCATATTGCTGGCTTTGTTTTTTGCGTGGTCAGCGCAATTAATTAGCGTCGTTTTCCATAATAACCGGCCGGATCAGCTGAAACAGCTCGCGAAAGGCTTTTGGCGGCTGCTCCTTTTCCTGTTCCTTTTTAGCCTGACGGATCAACAAACGCAGCTGCTGCACTTCAATAGCCGGGTAGGCGGCAATAAAGTCGGTTAAGGCATCGTCGTTGTTCAGTAGCTTTTCCCGCCACTTTTCCACTTTATGAAACTGCTTATCAGCTGCCTGTTTTGTATTACGCATTACCGCCAGCGCCTGCTCTATTGGCTCGATATCACGGGTACGCATTAAACGGCCAATAAACTGAATATGCCGACGCAGTGCTTCGCGTTTTTTGGCCAGTTTGTCGGCCAGCTGCAGTGCGTCAACTAACTCTTCGTCCAGCGGCACTTTAGCGCGAGAGGCCGGGCTTAGCGCCACCAGTTCCTCACCTAAAGCTTGCAAGGCGAGCATGTCACGTTTTATCTGGCTTTTGCTGATATGGTCTGGTTGTTCCAGCCATTTGCTGTCGCCGTACTTAAATTCGGTTTCGGTCATGGTGCTTCTTCATTAGCAAATTTTGGGTAAGTATATCACTAAAGTGTGGGGTGCTGGCAGCAGCCGTTAACAGTATATGGTAAGCTTGGCACAAATAGAGCGATCAGCAAGAGTGAATATGCAAGCAACAGAACAAAACGTCTGGCAGGAAATAGCCGAAGTTAAAGATGCCGTGGCTGCCGTACTGGCCCGCGCCAAAGCGTTGGGTGCCAGCAGTGCCGAAGCATCAATGAGCCGTACCCGCGGTTTAAGTGTGGAAACACGCCATGGCGAAGTAGAAACGGTAGAATTTAATCAGGATGGCGGCCTGGGTATCAGTTTATATTTTGGCCAGCGCAAAGGCTCAGCCTCTACTGCAGATTTAAGCCCGCAGGCGCTGGAACGTGCCGTCGCGGCTGCTGCCGATATTGCCCGTTATACTTCAGAAGACCCGCATACCGGGGTGGCTGAAGCCGGTTGGCTGGAGTACAGCCCACCAGATTTAGATTTATTTTATCCGGATAGTATCAGTACAGAGCTGGCGATCAGCTTGTGCGCTGGCGCAGAAGAAGCGGCCTTTGCCACCGATAAGCGGATCACCAACTCTGAAGGGGCGTCATTCTCGTCGCACCAGGGGTTAAAAGTGTATGGTAACAGCCATGGCCAGTTAGTGGGCTACCCCAGCTCGCGCCATAGCTTCAGTTGCGTGGTCATTGGCGAGCAGGACGATGAAATGCAGCGTGACTACAGTTTTACGGTGGCACGCCAATACAGTAAATTACTCGATCCCAAACAAATTGGCCGTGAGTCTGCACTGGAAACGGTAGCCCGTTTAGGTGCGCGCCAGGTATCCACTCAGAAGGTGCCGGTTATTTTCCGTGCCGATATTGCCAGCAGCTTGTTTGGTCATTTGGTATCCGCTATAAGTGGTGGCAGTATTTACCGCAAGTCCAGTTTTTTACTGGATAAAGTGGGTAAACAGGTAATGTCATCCGCGGTAACCGTGCAGGAAAAACCGCATTTAGCGCAGGCCTTAGCGTCCAGCCCGTTTGATGCCGAAGGGGTAAAAACCCGCGATTTAGCTGTTATCGACAATGGCGTGTTAAATACCTACCTTACCACCAGCTATTCGGCCCGCAAGCTGGGTATGGCCAGTACCGGCCATGCCGGGGGTATTCACAACTGGCTAATTAGCCACGGTAACGATGATTTAGCCGCACTTTGCCGGCAAATGGGCAAAGGCCTGCTGGTCACTGAACTGATGGGCCAGGGGGTGAATACCGTAACGGGTGACTATTCCCGCGGCGCCAGTGGTTTTTGGGTTGAACACGGTGAAATTCAGTTTCCGGTAGCTGAAGTGACTATTGCCGGTAACCTGGCCGATATGTTTATGAATATCGCCGCCGTGGGCAATGATGTTGACCGCCGTGGTGGCGTACTGACCGGCTCGGTGTTGATCAGTCAAATGCAGCTTGCCGGCGCCTAACCTGCGCTGATATTACACGCATATTAAAAAAGCCCCGCAGCTTAACATCAAGCAGCGGGGCTTTTTTTTCGGGTAAACCACAGTGGTTTACCCTTTGGTCTGCTGTTTAGTCTACTTTGGTTTTCAAACCACGACGAATTAACAGCGCATCCGTAGTAGGTTCCTGGCCGCGGAAGGCTTTATACGATTCCATGGTAGGGCGTGAGTTACCGACTTCCAGAATGTTCTTGCGGTAATTATCGCCATTTTCGCGGGTTAAACCACCACGTGACTGCACATAGGCGAAGGCATCTGCTGCCAGAATCTCACTCCACATATAGGCATAGTAACCGGCTGAATAGCCGCCACCCATTGAATGAGAGAAGAAAGGTGACTTATAACGCGGGGGGACCGCCGGTAAGTCAACGCCGTGCTTTTTCAGGGCTGCAGCTTCAAACGCCACCACATCTTGCAGGGGTTCGTCGGCTGACAGCGAGTGCCATTCCATGTCCAGTAAGGCAGCAGACATATATTCTAAGGTGTCATAGCCCTGGTTAAAGCTGCGTGAGCGCAGTACTTTATCCAGCAATTCTTTTGGAATTGGCTCGCCGGTTTCATAGTGTTTGGCATAATTACCCAATACTTCAGGGTGCTGGGCCCAGTCTTCCTCAAAGGTAGACGGGAACTCAACAAAGTCACGCGATACAGAGGTACCGGCTAACGTCGGGTATTTCACGTCAGAGAACATACCATGAATACCATGGCCCAATTCGTGGAAAATAGTGGTGGTATGGTCATAGCTTATTAACGTTGGGCTACCTTCAGGCGCTTTAGGAATGTTCATGACATTCACGACTACCGGCTTGGTACCCAGCAAGTTTGACTGGCCGACAAACGAGCTCATCCAGGCGCCACCACGTTTACCTTCACGGGCAAAGTAGTCAGCATAGAAAATAGCCAGGCTGGAGCCGTCAGCGTCAAACACTTCATACGCTTTAACGTCCGGGTGGTATACCGGTAAATCCGGACGGGGTTCAAACCGAATACCGTAAAAACGATTCAGGGTATAGAATACGCCGTCTTCCAGTACCCGGTTAAATTCAAAGTACTGTTTAACTTCGTTTTCGTCTAAATCGTATTTAGCCTGGCGCACCAGTTCGGCATAATATTCCCAGTCCCAGGGCTGGGCGTCGAAATCGCCACCTTGCTGTTTGATCATGGCGTTGATGTCAGCCAGCTCTTTTTTAGTATTTTCTACCACTGCCGGCACCATACTACCAAGCATATCGAACACCGCTTCGGGTGTTTTAGCCATTTGTGCTTCCAGGCCATAACTGGCCCAGTTAGCATAACCCAGTAATTTGGCGCGGGTTGCGCGCAGTTGCGCTAATCGGCTGACGATAGGGGTAGTATCAAATTCGCCGCTCTGGCCACGATAAGCTGACGCTTCCCACACCCGCTTACGTAATTCGCGGTTATCAAGCTGGCTTAACACCGGCTGACGGGTGGTATTGGTAATGCTTAGCAGGTATTTATCTTCATGGCCTGCTGCTTTTGCTGCAGCAGCAGCTGCTGTGATCTGAGCGTCGGTTAACCCGGCCAGCTGTTCTTTACTGTCAACTACCACGGCGATATTCTTGGTTTCAGCTAACAGATTTTGCGAAAACTTGGTGGTCAGGTTTGAATGCTCTTCATTCAGTGCCCGAATGGCGGTTTTCTGATCTTCAGTCAGCTCGGCACCTGCCCGCACAAAGCGGTCGTAGTAGACTTCAGCCAGGCGCACGCTTTCCGGATCCAGCTTCAGCTCATTGCGATTGTTATAAATGGCTTTAACCCGCGCGAACAGCGCAGGATTTAAGCTAATGTTGTCAGAATGGGCTGCCATTTTTGGTGCCAGTTCTGACTGAATTTTCCGACGCTGTTCGTTACTGTCAGTACCGGTAAGGTTATAAAATACCCGAGATACCCGGTTTAACATCTCACCACTTTTTTCAAGGGCAACCAGGGTATTGTCAAAGGTAGGTTCAGCCGGATTATTGGCAATAGCTTCTACCTCAGCCATGTGCTGTTTCATGCCTTCTTCAAAAGCGGGCAGAAAGCGATCATCATTAAAGGCACTAAAGTCCGGAGCCTGATATTGCAGGCTGCTTTGCTGGAAAAATGGGTTGCTGCTGGTCACTTCGGTATTCTCAACGGCTGAGGGAGTGGATGCTACCTGGGTTGGGGCCGTATTGTCTGAGCAGGCGCTCAGCGCGAAAATGGCACCCATCGCAGTAGCGAGTAGAGTTTTGCGCATTATTATGTCTCCTTGGAATATGTGCGGCTAAGGCCGCTAGTCATTATTATCAGCGGAACACGTGCGGGTGCGCTGTAGCAGATGCAGTATGTCAAAAGTGACAATAGAATGCCGTGTTTTGCAGCCAGTGGGAAGCAAATTAAGACAAACTCCGGTCAGCGGCAACTTTTAAGCCGATCAGGCCCCGGCTGCCGGTAACTCGAAATAAAAACAGCTACCCTGGGCCACGCGCTGATAGCCAATTTTGCCGTCCATCTGCTCTATTATTGCTTTGCTGATTGCTAAACCGAGGCCTGTGCCGGCATGCCGGCGACTCGCGTGGTTTTCTGCCTGAGCAAACCGCTGAAATAGATGGGGTAAAAATTCTGCGCTGATCCCCTTGCCCTGATCAATAACGCTGACCCGGATCATCTTGTCATGCTCGGTAAGCTTAATTTCAACCACACTGTCATCTGGCGAGAACTTGACTGCATTAGACAGCAAGTTCAGACATACCTGACTTAAACGACCTTTGTCAGCGATAACTAGGTAAGCTTTTTCACTATCCTGGCTGATCAACAGGCGCTGCTTATGTTGCATTGCAGTGATCTGGGTAATATTTTGCTCCAGCAAAGGTACCAGTGCTACCTGAGAGAGAGTAAAGCGCATTTTTCCGCTGGCCAGGCGCTCAGTATCCAGTAAATCGTTAATCAGCTGGTTTAGCTGGCCACAGCTGCTGTGTGCCATACTCAGCATTTTCTGGGCCGAGGGGTTCAAGTCACCCAGTGCACCGCCGGTAGCCAGGCTAAGGGCACCATTTATAGCGGTAAGTGGTGTTCGCAATTCATGGCTTACCGTTGCAACAAAGTCATTTTTCAGTTTTTCAATTCGTTTACGTTCTGTAATATCCCGTATCAGTAATAACTGGTGTTGTTGTTTACCCTGAACCAGCCTGCTGCGGCTTAACGACAGTTCAAACTGGCTGCTGTCATGACGCAGTCCCTGGCCTTCAAACTCTTGTTCAGGTACTGATGTTGCACTGTAAATCTCGTCAATATTCTGGGGGGTAGCCAGCAGCATCGACCAGTGTAAGCCTTTCAGGCTGCCCCTGGGGTAGCCATACAACTGAAAACAAGACAAGTTGGCATCCTCTATAATGCCGTCATCGCTGGTAACAACGATGGCATCGCGCACATTGTCCATTACTGCCCGCAGATAACTCTCGCTATGGCTCAGCTCAGTTGCCGTATGCCGTAATTGTTGGCGCGAATAAAACAGCCAGGCTAGCAACATCAGCAAGCAAAGAGTAGCAGCGAACAGACTCATGCGTAATAACGCACTCCGGTTTAGCACCGGGCCGCTGGCTCTGATGGCCATTTGCCAGTCTGCGCCGCGGATCGCCAGATTCAGTAACAGGCTGTCGTCATAAAATAAATCTGGCTCACCAAAAAAAGTGTTGCCATAGTCGTCCTTGCCAGGCACTTTAGCCCTGAGTGCTATAGTGACATTTTGCGCTGCTGCGTTATCAGCCAGCAAAGACCAGATAGTTTCTATATTAATAACAGTGCGTAAAATGCCCCAATAGGTATCGTCGGGAATAAAGATTGGCAGCCGGTAAATAAAAGCCTGGCCGCCCTGGACCAGTCGCACCGGACCAACCAGCCGCGCCTGTTTGCTACGTATAATTTCCTCCACTGCCGGCCACTGGTCGGGCAAATCCGGGTAATATAAATTGATGGCGCGCTCATTACCGACCAGCGGATAAATATATTGCAGCCGGTTGCCCGGCGCTACGCCAATATTACGGATATGCTTCGCCTGGTGCACCAGACCAGGCAGCAGAATATCCAGCTCATCTTGATCTATTTCACCGCCGCTCGCTTTGATATAAGAGGCCAGGCCAACGGTTAAATAAAGCGGGATATTCAGTTCAGATTCGAGCATGGCTTTCAGCTGACCCGCACTGGCTACTTCATGGCGCAATTGCTGGCTACGGGTAAGCTGTTGTTCGTGTTTAACTAAAATTTCCGTGGCCAGCAAAGCCACCCCAGCCAATACCGCCAGCAACAACCAGTGCCAGTAGCGCAGCGCGCTAAAAAAACCAACCATTAAAAAGGTCCTTCAACCACAATTAAGCTACTCTAGCTTTTCAAGGGCAGCGGCGCAATCACCGGCGTAAAAACTGTTTGCCTAAAAAACGCACTGCCAGGCAATAGACTTACAGCAAAAGGCTGTCTATAATGCGCGCTCGCACCAATGTGCGAAGGTTGCACCCGTAGCTCAGCTGGATAGAGCGCTGCCCTCCGGAGGCAGAGGTCCCGCGTTCGAATCGCGGCGGGTGCACCAAAACATCAAAACCACCTTAGGGTGGTTTTTGTGTTTTAGGCACTTTGCCCGATGAGAGCGCGTTGTTCGACAAAAACGTCGGGAACGTTTTTGAACAGCTCCGCTGGCCCGTCAGGGCGAGGGCAGGACAGCCCGAGTAATCCTCTCGGGTGCACCAAAACATCAAAACCACCTCAGGGTGGTTTTTGTGTTTTTAGGCACTTTGCCCAAAGAGAGCGCGTTAAAATGACTGCGCCATGCACTAATAAACACGCAAAAATATGCGTTAAGTGATCATCAAGTGGTTACCAAGCTTGTCTAGTTTTATTACCAATATCTGGTTTAGTTATTACCAAAGGGCTAATTCTAGCTGCATTGTTTAGTTTCGGTTGTTACTTTACTCCCTGTCTTAGGAATTAAAGCAATATATCTCAACTTCCCTTTATAACTGCGGGTTGGCGGGGATGTATACGCTTTTCTGCACTAGCCAAATATTGATTACTCTACCTTCATTCCAATCCGGTTTACCTTTGGTAAGCTATCTTTGAGCTGTGCATTCTTATTTTTACCAACATATTGGTTGACAAATTGGCAAGAAGTAATTAGCTTTATTGTCGTGCCGGGTGGTAAGTTTGTGGTTTTAGTCTAGCAATATGCGGCCAGGCCTTATCCGGTTCTACAACAGCATTTACGAGTTGCAACAATGCAACAACACATGGCTATGTAATGTACAAAAGTGTCTTCGCACCATTGTCAGTGCAGCAAAAAATAGGGGTGAACAATGTCAAAACCAGCGATCGGCTTCATCGGCCTTGGCCTTATGGGCGGCAATATGGTCGAAAATTTACAGAAGAAAGGCTATCAGCTGACTGTAATGGATCTTAACAAAGACGCTGTTGCAGCCTGTGTTGCCAGAGGGGCATCCACTGCAAGCTCGGCAAAGGAGCTGGCAGCATCTGTCGATATCGTCATGCTCTGTCTGACTACCTCTGCTATTGTTGAAAAAGTGGTTTACGGTGAAGAAGGTATTCTCGCTGGTATCAAAGCAGGGGCGGTACTGGTGGACTTCGGTACCTCTATTCCAGCGTCAACGCACAAAATCGGTGCTGACCTGGCTAAGAAAGGCGCCGCTATGATTGACGCCCCGCTGGGCCGTACTCCGGCCCATGCCAAGGACGGATTACTGAATATTATGGCTGCCGGTGATCGGGAGACATTCAACAAAGTGAAACCCGTGTTGCAAGATCAAGGTGAAAACGTGTTTTATCTGGGCGGGTTGGGTGCTGGACACACGACGAAGCTTATCAACAACTTCGTTGGTATGACGACCGTTTGCGCTATGTCTCAGGCCTTTGCCATCGCTGATCGTGCCGGTGTTGATCGGCAACAACTGTTCGACATTATGTCTACCGGACCTTCCAGTTCGCCTTTTATGAAGTTCTGTAAGCACTATGCCGTGGACAATGTCAGCGACCTCGGGTTCTCACTGGCCAATGCGAACAAAGACCTGGGCTATTTTCTGAAAATGGTGGAAGACCTTGGCAGCGAGTCGAAGATTGCTAAGGGATCATCTGCTGATTTGCAAGCCGCATTCGATGCCGGCATGGGAAACGGCAACGTGCCGGAGATCTTCGATTATTACCGGACGCTTGGCAAATAGAGCGGTTAGCGAAGAGTCGATTGTGGCTTCGGTGCCAGAGAGAGGGAATTTATTGGCACCGGAGCTAACACCTCACTTCATGTTACTAAAGGAATGAAGTGAATCTCAGTTTTAAGGTGAGAAAACCATAATGCGTTTATTCAAAGGTTATCTGCTAACTATCTGCTTGGCTTTGCTGTTGCTCTTAGTGTCAGTGACGGCACCGGCTACGGAGTATTTTGTCCAAAGCCAAGACGAGTACCGAGCGATTTCATCGAAACTGGTCGCAGGTGACACGGTCATCTTGAAAAACGGGGTTTGGACAGACTTTGAGATAGTGCTTGATGGGCAGGGTCGGGCTGATGCACCCATAACACTGACGGCAGAAACCAAGGGGCAAGTGATACTTTCTGGCCAGTCTAATCTCAGGTTAGCCGGTCAGCATCTTATCGTTACAGGCTTAGTCTTTAAAAACGGCTATACCCCCAGTAGTGCCGTTATTGATTTTCGCAAAAACAGTAAAGAGTTAGCTTTCCATTCAAGGGTGACGGAAGTGGTCATCGATAATTATAATAATCCGGATAAAGAGGAATCGGATTATTGGGTAGCGTTGTATGGTCAGCATAATCGTTTAGACCACAGCCATTTCGTGGGTAAGCGGAACAGAGGCGTTACCATTGCGGTCAGGTTAAATAGCGAAAAAAGCCAGCAAAACCATCACCAGATTGATCATAACTATTTTGGTTATCGCCCAACCTTTGGCTCTAATGGCGGCGAAACACTGCGCATTGGCACTAGCCATTATTCGCTCACCGATTCTTTTACATTGGTTGAGAATAACTACTTCGAACACACCAATGGTGAAGTAGAAATTATCTCGATCAAGTCTGGCAAAAATACCCTGCGTGGTAATGTGTTTTATGAGGCCCGCGGCACGCTGACCCTGCGCCATGGCAACGGTAATATCGTCGAGCAGAACATATTTTTGGGTAATGGTGTGGAACACACCGGTGGTATACGTGTCATCAACAAAGATCAGGTGATCCGCAATAATTATCTGCAGGGCTTAAAAGGTTATCGCTTTGGCAGTGGCTTTACCGTGTTAAATGGCGTGCCTAACTCGTCCATCAACCGCTATCATCAGGTAGAAAACGCCCTTATCGTCAATAACAGCTTTATTGACGTCGATCACATTCACCTGGCGGCCGGTAGCGATGCAGAGCGCACCGCGGTACCTATCAACTCCGTGATGAAAGATAACCTGATAATCAATACCAACAATCACCAGCCTTTTAGCCTGTTTGATGACGTAAGCGGGATAAAGCTTTCCGGCAACGTCGCTAATACTGAGGTGCCAGCAGCACTGGAATACGGTGTTCAGCAGCAGGACCTTACCCTTGAAAAAGCGGAAAACGGCCTGCTTTATCCCGTATCAGACACGATGAGTGCTGGTGCCAAACGCGACTTAAAAGTGTTGTCCAAACAAGACACGGGTGTCAGCTGGTATCCGAAATTGCCTGGGGCAGTTACATTCGATTCAGGTCAAACACATCGTATTGAAAAAGGGGAAAAGGCGTTACTAGCGGCAATAGACAACGCTGACGAGGGTGACGTTATTGTGCTGGCCAATGGCCAGTATGATGTCTCAAAACTGGTAAAGATTAATAAAACCCTAACCCTAAAAGCGGCAGAGGAAGGCCAGGCCAGGTTGACCTTTGAACGTTCCACCTTGTTTGAAATCCAGGATGGCGGCAGTTTGAAACTTGAGGGCTTAGCTATCTCAGGGGCACAGAGTCCTGACTCGGCTGGCAATACGGTCGTTCGCACTCAAAAATGGGGCATGGTTGAAAATTACCGCTTTGTGATGCTCAATTCACAAATTTTGCAGCTGGATATTAACCATTCGTTCGATTTCTTCGCCACGGGCAAGGGCGCCTTTGCCGATGAGATCACCTTGATGGGTAACACGTTCGAAAATGTCACTGGCGACATTCTGCGTCTGAATACTGAAATTGAAGATTTGGGCATTTATAACGCCGAGTATGTCACGATAAAAAACAATACTTTCAACAATGTGCAGGGTGCTGTGGTGAAGCTTTATCGCGGCGGCACCGATGAAAGTACCTTCGGACCGCATTTGTTAATGGCAGACAACACGTTAAACCAGGTTGGTCATGGCAAGCGCAACAAGAATAAATCCAGTCTCTATCTGCACGGCGTTCAGGTTGCCGACATTCAGCAAAACACCCTGGTTAGCTCCGCGCCAATAAAAATTGAGCACACGGTAGGGGAACCGGTAACGGTGATTAAGGGCAATCTTTTTGATGCGACCCTGGTACCTACGGTGACCGAGCTCAGGGTTGAAGGGCCGCATACGGCCGTGATTGACGATAACAAAACAGTAAATACTGAGAAGAGGTAGCCGCAGATGAACATTGCAATATTCCTGGCAAAAGTAGTGTCGCGGATCCTGGTTACCTATGCTCTGATACTGCCATTGTGTGTGCAGGCGGCTCATCCTAATTTGGTCATTACCGCAGCCGATGTGTCCCAAATGCGCCAGGCCATCACGAAGCCTGGACGCTTTTCCAACGCCTACAGCGATCTGAAAGCCCAAGTCGATCTGCAAATGGCCCAAGCCATTAACGTTCCAGTGCCTAAGGACGGTGGCGGCGGCTATACCCATGAGCGGCATAAGAACAATTACCAGCTGATGTACAACGCCGGCATTATTTATCAACTTAGCCAGGATAAGACTTATGCCAATTTTGTCCGGGACATGTTGCTGGCTTATGCACAGTTATATCCGACACTGGATCTGCATCCCGAGCGCAAAGTTAATTCACAAAATGCCGGTAAGCTATTTTGGCAAAGCCTGAATGAGGCCGTTTGGCTGGTTCATACCATTCAGGCTTACGATTTAGTCTGCAGTGCGTTAAGCGCGCAAGACATCGCTAGCATCGAAACAAAGTTGCTAAAGCCTGTGGCAGTGTTTTTGTCAGAAGGACAACCCTCTACGTTTAACAAAGTGCATAACCATGGCACCTGGGCCACAGCCGGGGTCGGCATGGCCGGTTACGTGATGAACGAACCTGAGTGGGTTGAAAAGGCGCTGTACGACCTGGAAAAGTCAGGAAAAGGCGGTTTTCTGAAGCAACTGGATGAATTGTTTTCGCCTCAGGGTTACTACAATGAAGGGCCGTATTATCAGCGTTACGCGCTATTGCCGTTCGTCACCTTTGCCAACGCTATTGAGAATAACGAACCGCAGCGAAAAATTTTCCAGTACCGGGATGGCATCATATTAAAGGCCATAGATACCACCATTCAGTTGAGTTATGACGGTCTGTTCTTCCCCATTAACGATGCCATAAAAAGTAAGGGTATCGACACCATCGAGCTGGTGCATGGCGTTGCTCTGGCGTATAGCCTGACAGAGGCGCCCGGCTATCTGGATATCGCCAGACAACAGGATCAAATCATCCTTTCCGGCGATGGCCTGAAGGTGGCACAGGCTCTCGACCAGGGCCTGGCCGAACCTTACCCGTTCGAATCCGTTGCCTTCGGCGATGGCAATGATGGCAAACAAGGGGCGCTGGTGATTATGCGAAGCCAGTTGGCGGGTGATCAGGCCGTGCTGTTTAAACCTGCTGCCCAAGGTCTGGGCCATGGTCACTTTGACAAGCTTACCTGGCAGTTTTATGACCAGGGTCAGGAAATCGTCTCGGATTATGGTGCGGCGCGTTTCCTCAATGTTGAGGCAAAATATGGTGGCCGCTATCTGCCAGAAAACGAGAGTTACGCCAAACAAACGGTGGCCCACAATACGGTGGTAGTGGATGAAACCAGCCACTTTAACGGTGACGTCGAGGTTGGCAATCAAAATGCGCCGGTACTTAATTACTTTGAAACCAGTTCGCTTGGCACAGTTGCCAGCGCTAGAATTGATAAGGCTTACCAGGGTGTTGAGCTAAAACGTACCATGGCGTTGGTTAATCTGGCAGAGGTTGAAAAAACCATAGTGCTCGATGTGTTCAATGTTGTTTCATCCAGTGAGCATCAACTGGACTTACCGCTACATTACCTGGGCCAGCTAATCGACACCAACTTTAGCGTGTCGGTCAGTACTGATCAGCTCTTCGCCCTGGGCGCTAAAAATGGCTATCAACATCTATGGCTTAAAGGCCGTGGTTTACCAAAGCAGGGGCTGGCAAAGGTTTCCTGGTTGAATGAAAACGGACGCTTCTACACACAGACAAGTTTGGTAAATGGCCAGGAAGAATTTCTGTTCACCCAGATTGGTGCAAACGATCCTAACTTTAATCTACGCAATGAACAGGCGTTTATCCGCAGAGTAAAGAACAATAAACAACACCAGTTCATTTCCGTACTTGAACCTCACGGCGAATACAACCCTGGCAAAGAATACACGCTTGAAGCAGAGAGTCAGGTGACAACGCTAGGTCATAGCCAGCGAGGTGAAGTCATGTTGGTAGAGCTTACTATCGCTGGTGTGTCATACCTGATTGCTATAAACCAATCTGAAGATGGTGCAATTGACCAGGATTTTCAATATCAAGACCAATCGTTTTCTATTAACGGCCGACTGGCTGTTTTTGCACTGAACGATGATGAGGAGTAAGTCATATGAGCAAGCAAAGTAACCATTTTATCTCTGGAGCTGAAGCTGAGATTGAAGATGTGGGTGGTGGCTTAAAACGTCAAATGCTGGGTTATAACCACGAACTCATGATGGTCAAAGTTTGGTTTGCCAAGGGAGCCGAAGGCTATGTGCATAAGCATCGTCATTCACAGGTGACCTATGTGGAAGAGGGAGAATTTCACTTTAATATCGGCGGGGAAATCACCGTGATGAAACCCGGCGACAGTTGCCTGATCCCTCCCTATGTGGAGCACGGTGCAGTGTGTCCGACCGGCGGTATCCTGATTGACACCTTCAGCCCTCCCAGAGAAGACTTTCTTAAGGACTTATCATGAAAATTAAAGGCTTACGCTGGTGGGTGGTGATGTTGATCGCACTGGCGACCATCATCAACTACATTGACCGTCAATCGCTCAGTGTACTGTGGCCCGCCATTGTAGAGGATTTATTTCCTGACAAATCGGCGCTGGAACGCAAACAAATTTACGCAAACATCTCTGTGGTGTTCGTTTTCGCTTATGCCTTTGGTCAGGCGATCTTCGGCAAGATTTTTGACTGGGTGGGAACAAGAGTCGGCTTCGTGCTCTCCATCGGGGTATGGTCAGTGGCCACCATTGCTCATGCATTCGCTCAGGGCCTGCTTAGCTTCAGTATTTTCAGGGCAATTCTCGGGGTTGCGGAGGCGGGTAACTGGCCAGGTGCAACCAAGGGCAATGCCGAGTGGTTTCCTATCAAGGAGCGCGCATTAGCTCAGGGAATTTTTAACTCAGGTGCAGCAATTGGTGGCATTATCTCTATTCCATTAATTGCCTTTCTTACCGTTTATTTCAGTTGGCAAATGGTGTTTGTGATTATCGGTCTGGTGGGTCTTCTGTGGCTTATACCCTGGCTGGTTTTGGTTAAGGCACCACCTGCCATGCATTCCTGGATTACCGCAGAGGAACGCGAGTATATCCTTACCGGTCAAAAACGGAAGCTGACGCCGGAGCAGGCGTCTTTGCCAGAAGAGGCAGAATATAACCCTACTACCGCCGAGCTGCTTTCCCGCAAGCAAAGCTGGGGGGTGATTATTGCCTCGGCGGCTATCGATCCAATTTGGTGGTTGTTTGTTTTCTGGATCCCTATTTACCTGAATGAAGTTTACGGTATGGATGTTCAGGCTATAGGTATCTATGGCTGGGTACCTTATGTGGGCGCGATGCTAGGTGCCTGGTTTGGTGGCTTGCTAGCCCAGAACAGACTGAACGCCGGTTGGAGTGCGGATAAAACCCGCAAACTCACTATCACATTAGGCTGCTTTATTATGTTGCCATCATTACTGGCGATGGCTAACCCGGGAGAGCCAGTCGTTGCCGTGTTAATTATGGCCGTCATTTTATTTGGTTTTCAAACGGCTATTGGCAACGTGCAAACGCTTCCCAGCGATCTCTTCAGCAAGAGTGCCGTGGGTACCCTGGCCGGATTTTCTGGCATGGCGGCTAAGTTAGGCGCAGTGGGGCTGACCTCGTTGGTGCCTTTCCTTACCGCTGACGGAAATTATACTCCTGCGTTCGTGATAGGCGCTGTACTGGCGATCACTGCAGTTGCCGCTGTGTGGATATTGATCCCCACCATCGAGCCCCTGAAGAAACCCTTAAAGAAACGTGGGTAAAAACATGACGAAAATATTTTTTTTCGGTGAGTGCATGGTTGAACTCAGAGAACTGGATGACGCGACGATGGGGCAGTCGTTTGCCGGTGATGTATACAACTCAGCGGTATACATGAAACGCTGCTTTCCAAAAATAACCGTATCGATGATCACCGCCATTGGTCGTGACCGACTCAGTGAAAAAATGCTTACCCGATTCAAAAGTGAGGATTTAGAGACACAGTTTGTGTTTCAGCATCCAAGCAAAGTGCCGGGTATGTATTTTATTGAGACAGATAGCGCCGGTGAGCGGCGCTTTACCTACTGGCGCAACGATTCTGCCGCCAAAAAAGTTGTCCAATTTCTTAATGATGATGTGGTCGAGCAATTAACCGCAGCGGACATGTTTTTTTTCTCAGGCATTCCACTGGCGATTATTGACGAAGACAGTCGGGACGCATTTTGGCAAAAACTGGAACGGCTGAAGCTGGCCGGCGTAAAGCTGGTGTTTGATCCAAACTATCGGGCGCAGCTATGGGCTGGCAAAGATGAGGCAATTGCCCAGTTTGACAGAGCCTTTCAGTTAAGTGATATCGCCATGCCCGGCGTCGAAGATCTGAACGTGCTTTACGGCATTTCGTCTGCAGAAGAGGCAATTGACTTTTGCCAGCAGTATAAACTGGAAGAAGTCGTGGTGAAGGATGGGCCGAAATCCGTTGTCACACTCACTGGCACAGAGCGGCACAGCCACCAGATCACCCCTGTTAACAATGTTGTGGATACCACTTCTGCCGGCGATGCCTTCAATGGCGTTTATCTTGGTGCGCGTTTATCAGGAAAAAACGTATTTGAAGCGGTACAACTAGGTGCCAAAGCCGCCGGCACGGTAATACAGCACCCCGGCGCGATAGCGCCATTGGCAGCATTTAAACAGGCCATGTCTGAAGCAGGGCTATAGCTGTTATTACAAAAGAACATTTACTTTAATTTAAGAGATATACAGACATGACCCGTTTTTCTGAACTGATGTCAGGACAGACATTGTTACCTATTATTCAAGCAGAATCGCCCAAACAAGGCGTGCAAATTGCCCAAGCCATGGCCGATGCCGGTCTTACGCTGGTCGAAGTGGTATTGCGAACGAAGGAATCTCTTGCGGCTTTATCCGCAATTAAGCAAGAAGTACCCCAACTCACCGTGGGCGCAGGCACGGTGATTGATGCCCGGATCCTGAATCAGGCACTTGAAGCAGGAGCGGATTTCATTGTGACCCCGGCAGTCTCAGAGGCCCTGTTGGCTGAATTGGCAAGCTGCAGGGTGCCGGTGCTGCCCGGGGTGTCCAATACCGGTGATATTTTGCTGGCCTATGAGCACGGCTACACCGAATTGAAGCTTTTCCCGGCTTCGCTGTCGGGTGGCGCTGCGTTCCTGCGAGCCATGTCGTCAGTTTTCCAGTCGATTCGTTTTTGTCCGACGGGTGGCGTCAATCAGCAAAATATGCAGGACTATTTGGCATTGAATAATGTGTTTGCGGTAGGCGGCACCTGGATTGCACCGGCTGAGTGGGTTGAACAGGCTAATTGGCAGGCCATCACCACAGCCTGCCAGCAGGCAATGACTAAACCATAATCAGAATTTACCATGCAGTTATTTAGATTCAAGCCGCTGTCGTTTAAGCAGAGCAAAAGGAACAACCATGAAAACACTAAACGTTATGCTAACGCTGTGTTCAATGTTGTTGGCGATATTTGTCAGTTACGCCAATGAAAGCGACAAGAACGAAACAAAAATTGCGATACCCGAATCCCATCAACAATTAGAGCAAGGGGTGTTACTGGGCAGTTTTACGCAGTTAGATCCTGCGAAAAAGCCCAGTGAAAATTTTGACCTGCTGGATTGGAGTCTGACCCTGCCGACGGATCTGAATAAAGATAAAAAAGCAGACATTGTTTACGAGCGGGCACTGGCCAATGGTTTTGAACTCAAACCGTTGTTTTACACCGCAGAGGATGGCGGTATGGTATTCGCCTGTCCTAATGAAGGCGCTAAAACGTCGAGCAATACCAAGTATGCCAGAACGGAATTGCGCGAAATGCTCAGGCGCGGCAAAACGCAGATAAAGACACAAGGCATAACCAAAAATAACTGGGTATTCAGCCAGGGACACGGTTCGGTTAAACGAGATGCCGGCGCTATTGAAGGTAGCCTGGAAGCCACGCTTGCTGTTAACAGGGTGTCGGTAACCGGTGATGAGAAACAAGTCGGCAGGGTAATCATTGGCCAGATCCATGCAACAGACGATGAGCCTATACGTCTTTACTACCGAAAACTCCCTGATAATGGAAAGGGCTCCATTTATTTTGCGCACGAGATAAATGGCGGCGATGACGTCTGGACCGATATTATCGGCTCACGCTCTCATACACTGTCTGACCCCGAAGACGGCATTCAATTGAATGAGAAGTTCAGCTATAAAATTACGGTTGAGAACAGTGTTTTATTCGTCACTATTATTCGTCCTGGCAAAGCCAATATCACTCAATCCCTTGATATGAGTCAAAGTGGCTACCACAGCAATAATCAATACATGTACTTTAAAGCGGGTGTGTATAACCAAAACAACAGCGGTGATCCCCGGGACTATGTGCAAGCGACTTTCTACCATCTTGATAACCAGCACGATAATTAGCAATTATAGTTAAATTTTTTTTCTTACTCTTATCCATCAAAGCACAAATTGGTATACCAATTTGTGCTTTTTCTATCGCGGTTCATTCAAGCCGCCTTTAGGGTGGCGCTTTCCTTTGTAAGTTTTTATTTTTTCATTGGTAATTATTATTGGTAACATCTAATTTTAATAATTGGTTGATATGTCGATTTTGTTTGGTTATATTTCAAACAGAAAATGTATTGCTTAACTGCATTACTTAAATGCAATAGGTAATCCTACCAACAAGATCGCGAAAAAGGACAACGGGGAATTAGATATGTCGCTGATATTTGATAATGATGCAGACTCAAGCAAAAAAGAGCAGCAATTCAGGCTGTCGCCTGTTGCAAGATTGGTAAAAATGGCAGTAGTCGTCTCTCTGACCAGTTCTGTTGCCTTTTCTGCTAACGCACAGGAGACGAACAATGAATCTAAAAAAGAAGCTGATAATATTGAAGTGATCGAGGTTGTTGGTACCCGTAAAACAATCCAGGATCAAATTGCCATAAAACGCGAGGCGACTTCGGTCGTTGACGGCTTATCTGCTACCGATATCGGTGATTTGCCGGCACTTTCCATTGGGGAAGCCTTAGAGTCAATAACAGGTGCAGCCTCTCACCGTGAAAATGGCGGTGCAACAGAAATTACTATCCGGGGCTTAGGGCCCTTCCTGAGTGCCACACACATTAACGGTCGTGAAGCAACTAATGGCAGTGGTGACCGCTCGGTTAACTTCTCACAATTTCCGTCGGAGTTAATGCAAAAGGTCGCAATTTATAAAACGCAGGACGCATCCTTGATCGAAGGTGGTGTGGCCGGCGTCATCACCTTAGAAACGCTAAAGCCTCTGGACTACGGCAAACAGCAAATTCAGGGCGAAGTAAAACTGAACTATAACCCTGATGAAGCCAATATTGACAACTCATTACACGATAACGTGGGCGGTCGGGTTACATTCAGCTTTGTTGACCAATTTGAGTTTGACAGTGGTCAGTCCTTAGGGGTTTCTTTTGGTGTGCAACGTCAGGATATCAGCCAACCTGAAGCTGAATACCGCAGTTCCAGCCCTAGCGGCTCTTCTTTGTGGGCATGTTTAAACGATCCGACCAACAGCAATGAAGGTTTTTTCCGAAGTTCAGCCGGAGATTGCGAAGATCAGGTCAGTGGTAGTAGTAACCAGGGTTATCAGACTGCTATTAATCCTGAGACGGGTGAAGCACAAAGTGCTGGCACGCCTTACGCCTGGACCGGTAGTAGTAGTAGCTACCGACAAAACGAAACGTCTGATGAGCGTGATGCCGTGTTTGTTGCGTTACAGTATCGACCCTCTGATGCCTGGGATATAAACGTCGATGCGCAACTCTCGGATCGTAATCAGGCGGAAGCACGTCATGACTTATTGTACTTACAAAAGCGCGTCACGCCGGGTGTAACCGGTGAAAATCTTATTACCAATGATGTCGGGGGGATCTTGCACTGGGAAGGTGAAGAGCGTTTTGAATCTGCCGGCGAGCAGTTTTCCCGTGAAGAGAATTATGTTGGATACGGCCTCAATGTTGAACATTTTTTCAACGACCGCTTAACCATCACTGCCGATTTGGGTTACTCCCAGACAAAACGTGAAGAGTTGCAAATTAGTAACCGGGGCAGAACCCCTGGCCGGCCTTTCTTTACGTGGGATATGGGGGAGTACATCCCGCATATTACCGTCACTGATTTTGATGTGACCGACATCTCGAATTTCACCGATAGCTTACGGACCCGTCTTGACAGAGAAGGTGTGCGTGAAAACGAGATTGTTTCTGCCCGCCTGGACTTAAACTATGAGCTTGACGGTAGTATGTTCACCAGTGTGCAAGGTGGGGTGAGAGCTTCAGAGCTCACCTTTTTACAGTTTGGTGGCGACCAGGGTAGTGGTTCACGCACTGAAGTATTGCTGAATGAAGGTGCAATATCAGCATTAGAGGTATTGCAGCAATGCCAGATCGATTTCCCTGAAACCGGCTTTTTATCTTCAGTGTCCGATGGCAATATTATTACCCACATAGACAGTAACGGCAACGTTGTGGACAGTGGTACTGGTTCATCGTGGGCTACTTACGACAATGTCTGTTTCGCACAAGCGCTAGTGGCTTCAGTGGGTGGTAATTTTGCCTATCCGCAAGTTGAGTATGAAAATGCGGGAACTCAGGATGTCACTGAAAAAACCCTGGCGGCCTATATTATGGCCAACTACGATACGGAAGTGCTGGGTAAGTTTGTTCGCGGTAACTTTGGGGTGCGACTGGTTGATACCGAAGTCACCTCAATTGGTTTCAGAAACAGTTTTGATGTTGTCACCAATGAGTTAGGGGTGCTGAGCCTGGTAACCGGGGATTCTTTAGAGTCCATTACCGGGGGCGGCAGTTATACCGAAGTATTACCCAGCTTTAACCTGGTAGTGGATTACCGTGATGACATTCTGCTACGGGCCGGCATTTACCGGGGCATGTCCCGGGCCAATCCCAGTGACATGAGTTACAGCCGCACCTTCCAAACTGATGATGATGTAGCGCCAACCACCTTGGCAGATTTGTTTGTCGGCGTAAATGGCTCAGGCAACCCAAATCTCAAGCCACTGATGTCCTGGAATTACGACGTCGCCTTTGAATGGTATCCCAACGAAGATTCAATCTTCGCCGTTAGCCTCTATTACAAGCAATTTAAGGGTGGGTTCCAGCAACAGACAGTATTGGAAGACTTTATTGTGGACGGTCAGACGGTGACGTTGCCGATTACCAATTCGGTCACCACAGACGATACCAGTGATCTATACGGCTTGGAGGCCTCAGTGGCCTATCGATGGGACAACGGCATTGGCATTAAGCTTGGTTACAACTACGCTGACACCGACTTCGAGTTTGAAGACAGTTTATACGGCGATACCTTTATCACAGACCTGGACGGCACCACGCGTCAACTGACTGAAGGCATTGTGCCACCTGGCTCGGTTCCGGGCTTTTCTGAGCATGTATTCAGCGGTCAAATCTACTATCAGATCGGCGATTTTGATACTGCACTTATCTACAAGTATCGCAGTGAATACTTCCAGCCCTATACAAGCAACGGGACCAGACTGCGTTATGTCGATGAAGTCGGTGTATGGGAAGCGCGCGCATCTTACAAAATAAATAAAAATATCCGGGTAAAAGTGGAAGCGATTAACTTGTTCAGTGCACCCAAGTCACAGGATTTCTTTGTGCAGGGAAACCTGGGAGAGGTTAACGACTATGGTCCACGAATTTTTGCTGGTATTAGCTTGAAGTACTAATCGATTCACGTGAAAGCGTAATCAGGATGCGGGAAACAGTTTAAACCCGCGCATATTTACCTATATTACTTTTGTTCAGTACCTAAGCAACGTTTTAGCACTGAACCTGTCAGGAGCAGAAAGCATGGTTAAGCAGACTCTGATATCCATCATCCTCGCAACCGCTTTAGTCGGTTGCGGTGGTGGTGATAAAAACGAACAGAATGGCAATAGCAGAGGGAGTGTCTCAATCACTGGTGGAGAGTTAATCGCAGGTACCACGCTCTCTGCGGCGGTTACTGATGCCGACGGCATTCGAAGCGGTACTCTGGTTTACGCCTGGTCGACCGGGGTGACGGGTTCGTCATACACCATCACTGAAGCGGATGAAGGTTCAGTCATCTCAGTTTCGGCCAGATATACGGATGAAAAAGGCCTCACAGAAGGTGTCGGTGCATCGACGTCAATGATACTGCCAACCCTGAATGTGACGGCAAATGTGGTAAAAGGGCCGGTAAGCGGCGCAAATTGCGAATTATTTGCCATTACTGACACGGGGGTAGCGGCAACACCCGCTCAGGCCTCGGCCATTTCAAGTAGTATGGGCAGCATCACTTTTACTGACGTTCATTTTGAAGGTGCAGGTTTAATCTCGTGCTCAGGCGGTACCTATAAAGATGAGTCAACGGGTGTAACGCTGGATGCGCCAGCATTGCGGGCTGTGGTTGATGTTGTTGAAGGAAACGCAGAAACGCCTGCCCCCTCTTATGTCGTGTCTCCTTTAACTGAAATGGCAGTACAGGCGTCAGGATCCGATCTGGGCGCCTTTGCTGAGCAAGCTGCAGTAATAAATGCGCGTTTTGGTATACGTTTTGACATTACAACCGTTTTACCGACTGAGCTGGGCGTGGTTGCACTGGGTGCTGAAGGCGCTGCAGATGCCGACCGCTATGGCTCTGTATTAGCGTTGTTGTCGCAACTGGACGCTGATAACGCTGGCAAAAATATGGCGATGCTAATCGCCGAAATCGCTGCTGATTTAGCTGATGGGCAGTTTTCACAGGACCTGTTAGACGCCTTTGAAACAGCCCAGTTGAATTTACAAACGGTGTCCGTCATCGCCAATGATGTTGATGAGTCTTTACTGGATATTATCGGATCCGCGATTGGATACAACAACACCCCTGTCGCTGCCATCATCGAAGGCATGTTAAGCGGAACCGTGCAACATACCGCTACCGAACCGTTAACAGGTTCTGTTATTGTGATTGATCCGAACTTTGGCGAAGATGAAATTCTGGCACAAACTGGTGTGACTCTCGACTATGGTACATTCAGTATCAATGCTCAGGGCAATTGGTCATACACGGTAGATGTTAACAACGAAACGGTTGCCAACCTTGAAATTGGCAACTCGGTTAATGATACGGTGACCATCACATCGATTGACGGTACCACTGCCGACATCGCCATTCGCATCGCAGCACTTACCCAGTTAGCAAAGATTTCGGATACCGGTAATGACACTGGCGAACTTAGATTTAGTGTAGATAATTTACGTCAGGGTAAACTCAGTGCTATGTTTTCAAAAGACGAAGCGTTGGGCAGTGATGGCAATATTAAAGATGCCTACATTACACTGTATGGCTCTTCCGGTAGTTCAAGTGAGGCGTTGATTGATTTGCGTATTCAAGGCACGCAAACAGACGGTAATGGTATTATCATTGGCCCTCGCTTCCTGGTCAGAAACACTGAAAGTGACGCTTATCCCGGTGTAATAGTTACCGCGCCCTTTGTTGAAGAGCAATTTTATACTGTTGAAGTTACCTGGGATTTGGATGCCGCCGAGCAATTAACCCTTACCATAAACGATGAAGTTATTGGTGGCGGGTCGTTCTCTACTGCGGCAGTGGTTGATCCTGATTTCACTGATATTAATCAGTGGTTCGCCGATGGCATTAAGGCTATTCAATTCAGATTTGGTGACAATGACAGAACCATACCTTTTGGATCTTTTTATGTAGATGATATTGCGGTCTATTCAGACGTCGCGGGCACAACCAGCGTATTCGAAGATGATTTCGAAAGCTACGCAGAGGGCGAAACCCTGGATGGTGTCGGCAGTTCTTATAACTTAGCGATCTATTCTGAGGTTGTGGTATTTGATGTTGGCAATGGCAATGACCAGCCAACACCAGCGGCTTTCTTTGACCTGACCGCAGCCATTGCAAGTGATGCGACTGAAGCATTGACCGGAACCGTCACTGTTGTTGACCCGGATGAAGGTGAAGCCTTTATTATTCCTGCCTCGTTCTCCAGCACATTTGGCGAGTTCGCCATTATGGACAACGGCGCCTGGACCTACTTGCTTGATACAACAAACGATATCATTGCTGCGTTGGTAAGCGGTGAGCGCGAAACGGATACCATTACTATTGAATCTGTCGACGGAACAACGGCTGAACTGGTAATTACCATTACCGGTGTTGGCGGAGATACTGGTGGCGCTAATAATGTCGCCGTCATTATTGATACCGATCCAAGTGATACCGGAGAGCTTCGCTATGCGCTTGGCAGCGATGGCCCACTGGCGCAAGGTCGAGTTACGGTATCTGTTAAGCGTTTAGATGATGAATTAGGTGATGGTGATGCGTTTATCACGTTATTCAATTCTGCAACCAATAACGATGGCGCGATTTTAGACCTGCGTATTAAAGATGATAACTTTGAGGTTCGAAGCCCAGGTGGTGTAGACACGTCGGCGGCCACCGTAGTGTTAGATACCTTCATGGATGTTGTTATCACCTGGGAATACCCAAATGGTAACTTAGAGGTCACGCCATTGGTTACGGTTGAAGTTGATGGCGTCAGTTTTGTGGCTGAAGGCTTTACTCCGGATAACAGTGCTACAGGTGGAGTGACTCACGTGTCATTCCGGTTTGGTGACAATGGTGGCGTACGGGCAGAGACTGGTAAATTTACTGTTGATGACTTAGTCATTTACGCCGACACAGCGGGAAGTAGTGTGGTATTTTCTGACGATTTTGAGTCATATGTTGATGGTGATTCTCTGGACACGGATAACCCGGCATCACCTTATAACTCCAGTACATCGGAAGCAAGTGTCGAGACTATTGGTGAAGCAGGTGGCCCGGGTACACCAGGCAATAAGCTTGCCCAAATACGGGATACCGATGCCTCTGACACTGGAGAGTTAAGATATGCGCTTGGTGACAATGGTCCTCTGGCACAGGGTCGAATTACCGCATCGGTTAAGCGTTTAGATGATGAATTAGGTGATGGTGATGCGTTTATCACGCTATTCAACTCTGCAACCAATAACGATGGCGCGATTTTAGACCTGCGTATCAAGGATGATAGCTTTGAAGTTCGCAGCCCAAGTGGTGTAGATACCTCAGCGGCCACCGTAGTGTTAGATACCTTTATGGATGTCGTTATCACCTGGGAATACCCAAATGGTAACTTAGAGCTCACGCCATTGGTGACGGTTGAAGTTGATGGCGTCAGTTTTGTGGCTGAAGGCTTTACTCCGGATAACAATGCCACAGGTGGTGTAACTCACGTGTCGTTCCGGTTTGGTGACAATGGTGGCGTACGAGCAGAGACAGGTATATTCACGGTTGATGACTTAGTCATTTACTCTGACACGGCCGGAAGTAGTGTGGTATTTTCTGACGACTTTGAAGCCTATGCTGAAGGTGACTCCCTGGATACGGACAACGCTGTGTCACCGTACAACTCAGCAACGTCTGAGGCTATCGTAGCGGTTGAATAACAGCTTACATCCTTTTCTGGGGCATCGCTCAGATATAAAAGGATTATAGAAAATAAGTAGGCGGGAGAGATCCCGCCTGTTTTTTGCCGTAACTAAAACCATAAAAGGTAGTTGCGCATACCTAATCTTACAGTTGAGACGAATAGATTTAGACTGAATGTGACAGGCTGCTATGAGCGGGCGCTAACGACCCAATCAGGGGGGCTGCTAAAATGTGCGGCGAAGCGGAAGCGCAACCGAACAAGCTGTTATCAGTTCCACTTCTGAATTGGCATGTTATATTTCTTTAAACTCAGGCTTTATTAAACCAAAACACTTTAAGTCATGGAATTCGTTTTTCCAGAAGCCACTTGAGCGCCGTACACCTTCTTCTTTGAAACCTAGCTTTTTTAACACCGTTTCAGAAGCTAAATTTCCAATCATAGTATCTCCCTGTATTCTGTAAATCTCGCCGAATGGGGACTCATTAGAAAAAGCTAACTCAATGATTTTGCATATTGCTTCAGTTGCATAACCAAGCCCCCAATAATTAGATGATAGTTCGTACCCTATACCAGCATTTTTCATTTTTTGGCTCAAAGAGTTAAAACCGCACGTACCAATCAATTTTCCAGTATCTTTAACTCGGATAGCCCAACGAATCCCAGCTCTTTCAATGAAGCGGTTATTAAAGAAATCTATTAATTCTAGTGATTGTTCTTCTGATGTATAAACGTCAATATCGTAATATTTAACAACCTTATCGTCGGCGAAAATATTCAATAGAGCCTGTCCATCGTCTTTCGATAGCTGATTAAGAATCAGCCGCGATGTTTCTAATTCTGGAAATTGCATCTAATCTTCCTTGAAATTGTTCTTACCCACAAACGCAAGCAACTTGTTGCGAGTCGAGCGCTCAAAGGGCGCATTTTTGATGGCAATTGTTAAATGGCTATCCATCTATCCAACAGCGCTCGTATATGGTTTTTTGATTACTGATTACAACCACTTTATGTACTTGATCATGCTCATCAATGGCCAATTTTACGGGAACAATCACGGATACATCATTTTTGTTGTAGTAGATGGCTGGCAAAGGAAAAGACCCAGGATGAGATAGCTTTCTACTATTTTTTATTGGGTAATCATTTACATCACATGGATCTACATATGCTGATACCGTAAAACTAATTAAAGAAATAGAGAACTTAGAATACTTTTCATTACCACCTTAGTCATTTAGCGCCCCGCGCATGCGCGGACTTGTGAGCGTCGCAGGGGCCGTAGGCACCGAGTGACGCGACTTGTTAAGCTTTTCCTGCACCATTACATTGCCCAGATATAAAACTCAACAGAGTGTTCGATATTAAAGCTTTGAGCCAGCCAGGGCCAAAATCTGTCATATCGTTATGTTTAGAATTTGCGATTTGTACAATACAAGCATTATACATTGCCATTTCTTGCGCTGTGTACAGTACACCGTGATCAGCTGGAAAATCGCTACCTCGAATAGATAGGATGGATGGAGAGCCAGCTCTAGGTAAGGGAACACGGCGGTGATCTAACGTTATAAGTGTCTCAGCAAAATCTACACCTTCGGTAAGCAACCAACTTGAGATATCGCCACCGTTCGAATGACCAACCAACGTTAACTTATTAAAATCATAACCTGAAAACTCAGACTGTAACTGAGCACGGATAAATTTCAGGGTTATAGTGCCTCGCTTCCAATTTTCACTTCGTTCAGTATAAAGATTACCTGTAACTGCAAGAGGTGGATCGCCCGGCAGCTCATGCTGAATAGCAACAACAAGGTAACCTGCTTTATTCAAAGCATCTGAGATAAATGAATAATTATCGTAAGCAACTCCATAACCTGAGCTTAAAAAGGCGACAGAACATTGATTTTCAGCACTACACGAAGAGACGTCCACCGGAGAGCTAATTTTAATTGGAATATCCCTTTGCCTATCCGCATCTTTAATAACACGATACTCCGACGCAAATACTGGGTTAGCAAACAAAATGAGCAGAACTAGAAATCTCAAATGTATCTCCAAAAAGCTTAACGCCCAAATTTAGCGCGGAAAGCCGCGCAGCGGGTTGACGTCGCAGCCAGCGCTGTTTGCTGGCGATAAAAATTTGATTGTTATGTCGACTTAAAACCAAAACTGTTAATTTTAGAACCGCAATAAAAGCAGTTTGTTCGACGCTTGGAAATTTTGTGACCACAATCTGAACACTCTGTGGGTTGCGATAGCTTCCCATCTAACTTTCCATCCCTTAAGTCGATTTCTTCAATTTTCTTCATAATTTGCGACTGGGTTATGCCTAGCTCGGTTAGCAGTTCTAATGCGGCAAGATTCATTATGTACAACTGGTCGATTTTTTCAGACAAAGTGTCAATATGAGACTCATTTTGAATGGCACGTACAGAAGTTTGGTTACTTTTAACTGAATTCGTGGTGATTCTTAAGTCTTGAAATAAATTTGTTAATAACTGCATGTATAATTCCTTCCCAACCTAGCTCAGAACCAATTCAACGCGAAGCATTTGCCAAACAACAATTTTACAATCCAGCCAATGCAACAAACGCAATAAAACTCAAGAGTTTAGTCACTAGTACTAGTAAAATGAGATCAGGCCAAACATCAGCACCGGTAAAGTCTTTAAGTAAGTAAAATAAAGCAATGATCGAGAGAATCCAACCAATCCCTGGGATCAATGCAAGGAGCGAGGAAGCACCAACACAAATTACTCCTTCCTTGTATCCAACTTGGACAGTAGTTACTTTACCAGCAGCCCAAAGGAATACTCCGGTAATAACGACATCTAAAATAAAGAAAAAAACAATTTCCAAAACATACTCCGATGTTTACTTGCGACATAACGCTGGCAGCACCAGCTTGCTTTAAGTTGTTTGAGCGAGCAGCGAAAGCAGCTTAAAACAAGTCTGCGTGACTGCCTTTGTTATAAATTTTTACTCTGATCTTCCAGCGAAACCAACTCCCTTTTATCGAACGAATAATAGGCATCCAATATTGAGCACGCATCAATTGGAGACT
>MDTG01189210.1_pt1 | contig 58755 bp, 64 predicted proteins | sample 811421 | NCBI WGS metagenome assembly MDTG01 (sample SAMN05326645, study PRJNA326480) | marine metagenome | isolation source: seawater | place: Pacific Ocean: South East | collected 2011
CTTTCATGAAAAAACTAATCTCACTGTTTCATTTTTGAAGCGCAAGCAGCGCGAATATGTTGAATTGGAGGCAGAAATTTCCGCGCTGCGGGCAGAAGTTGCCAAGCTCGAAGAGCAGGAAAGGGGGGAGCCTGAATGATGGCAGTGAGCGAAAAGGCGAAATGGTATGTTGCGCAAATCAAGCCCAACGGTTTCGATCGTGCCGTGTCCAATCTGACACGGCAGGGTTTTCAGACATTCATGCCCATGCAAAAAAAGACCGTGCGTCATGCACGGCAGTTGAAAAATGTTCTGCGTCCGGTTTTTCCGGGCTATTTATTCATCCAATTCGGGGCTGACTGTGCCGATTGGCGCAAAATCAACTCCACTTTCGGGGTCGCGCGCTTGATCAGCTTTGAGCAATCTGTTCCAGCGGCGGTGCCAGAGGGACTGATGGCCGGATTGCAAGCGCGGTGCGACGCCAAACAATGCCTGGAGTCGCTTGATAATTTAAAAGTCGGCGAGCGTGTCGAAATGGTCGCCGGCGCATTTGCTGGCTTTGTCGGCGAAGTTGAAGATATGGTCGGGCAGGATAATGTGCGTGTCTTGCTCGACATAATGGGTCAGTATGCTCGCATTGACGTGCAGCACGGCCAGTTGAGCCGCCTTTAGTCAAGCCTTTGGGGTCATATGAGTTCTGAAACATTAAAAAAACTCGAAGCTAAGCAGGGGGCAGTCGGCATTGTCGGCCTTGGCTATGTCGGCTTGCCTTTGGTAAAAGCTTTTTGCGCAAAAAATATCAGTATTGTCGGTTTTGATATTGATGAGCAGAAAATAGACAAGCTCAACGACGGAAAATCCTACATAAAACATATTCCCGATAGCGATATTGCGGCCATGCGCCAAGCTGACTTGTTTGAAGCGACAAGCGACTTTTCCGAAATCGCAAAAATGGATGCCATTATCATTTGTGTGCCTACGCCCCTGTCAAAACACCGCGAGCCTGATTTGGGGCCGGTGCTCAGCACGGGTGCCTCGATTGCGCCTCATCTTCAAAAAGGTCAATTGGTGGTTTTGGAATCGAGCACTTATCCCGGCACAACCGATGAGGAGCTCGCTGCGGTTCTGGAAACCTCGGGCCTAAAAAAAGACGAGGACTTTTTCCTGGCCTATTCGCCCGAGCGCGAAGACCCGGGCAATGCCAATTATGAAACATCGACCATTCCAAAAATCGTCGGCGCGGACACTCAAATGGCGCGTGATATGGCTGTTGCCCTTTATGAGGGGGTTATTAGCGCCCTGGTGCCGGTCGCCAGTTCGCGCACGGCTGAGGCCATTAAATTGACCGAAAATATTTTCCGCTCGGTCAATGTCGCTTTGGTCAATGAACTGAAGGTGATTTTTGATGCGATGGACATTGACGTTTGGGATGTGATTGATGGGGCATCGACCAAGCCTTTCGGCTATATGCCGTTTTATCCGGGCCCTGGACTTGGCGGTCATTGCATTCCCATTGACCCGTTTTACTTGTCTTACAAAGCCCGCGAATTTGACCTGACGGCCCGTTTCATAGAACTGGCTGGAGAGATCAATACTTTCATGCCGCAATATGTTGTGTCGCGAACGGCGCAGGCTTTGAGCAAGTATGAAAAGCAGGCGCTGAACGGCGCCAAAATCCTGCTTGTCGGCATGGCCTATAAAAAGAATGTCGATGATATGCGCGAAAGCCCGTCTCTGGTGTTGACCGAATTGCTGGAAGCCGAAGGCGCGGAAGTGTCATATTTTGACCCTTACGTGCCGATTATTCCGTCCAGCCGCGAGCATAGTGAGTTGGCAGGCCGCCGCTCCATTACACTTGATGAAGCGCATTTGACGGCATTTGATTGTGCGCTTATCAGCACCGACCATGATGATGTCGACTATCAATTTTTGGCCGACCACGCGCGTCTCATTGTCGACACGCGAAATGCCATGAAAGACATTTTCGGCAAAGCTGTCATTGTTAAGGCCTAGCGGGTGGGAAATTGCCCTTATGAGACTTGAGATAACAAAAGTGAGTGCCGCCTAATGCGTGTGCTTGTGACCGGCGGTGCTGGCTATATTGGCAGCCACACATTGGTGGAGCTTTTGACAGAGGGGCACGAAGCCTTTGTCATTGACAATCTATGCAACGGCCATGAAGAGGCTCTGTCTCGCGTCAAACAGCTCGCCAATAAGGATTTTGGCTTTTTTAAGGGTGATATTCGTGACGGAGAAGCGCTTGATAAAGCGTTTTTGGAGTTCAAGCCTGAAGCCGTTATCCATTTCGCGGGTCTCAAAGCCGTCGGCGAAAGCGTTGAACAGCCCCTCACCTATTATGAGAATAATGTCGCCGGGTCGGTTGAGCTCCTAAAAGCCATGGATGCGCATAATTCCAAGAAAATCGTTTTTTCTTCATCAGCCACGGTCTATGGAACACCCCAATATTTGCCGCTTGATGAAGATCACCCTGTTGCGCCAGTTAATCCTTACGGTCAGACAAAACTCATGGTCGAAAGTATTCTGAAAGACTGGGCTCATGATGGGCGCAGCGCGACGGCGTTGCGTTATTTCAATCCGGTTGGCGCGCATGTTTCGGGCCGCATTGGTGAAGACCCGCATAATATTCCAAATAATCTCATGCCTTACATTGCCCAGGTAGCTGTCGGTAAACGAGAAGCGCTACAAATATTTGGCGATGACTATGAGACGCGCGATGGCACAGGCGAGCGCGACTATATTCACGTCACGGATCTGGCTAGGGCGCATATTGCAGCGATTGGGAATATGAGTGAGGCAGATGGCTTTGCCGTTTACAATGTCGGCACCGGCCAGGGAACGACTGTGAAAGAATTGCTGGCCGCTTATGGCAATGCGGTGGGTCGCGAATTGCCTTCAGAAATTGCCAGCCGCCGCCCTGGCGATGTCGCAAGCTCCATTGCCAGCCCTGAAAAAGCCAATGAGGCGCTTCATTGGTCTGCAACATTATCAGTTCATGATGCGACGTCGTCCTCCTGGAATTGGCAATCGCAAAACCCTGACGGATATGGGCAATGACCCGTAAATACAAAATTACTGTCGTCGGCACCGGCTATGTTGGCATGTCAATGGCAGCTCTTTTAGGCCAGCATAATGAGGTTATTGCGCTTGATATTGATAGCGCGCGCGTTGCGCTTATCAATCAAGGTAAATCGACTGTTGTAGATGCACATATTCAAAAGTTTCTGGATGATCGAGAGCTCTCCGTAAACGCGACGATGGATAAAAAAGAAGCCTATAAAGACCCAGCCTTTGTCGTCGTGGCAACGCCGACCGATTACGATTCCGAGACCAATTATTTCGACACAAGTTCTGTCGAGGCAGTGATTGGTGACGTGCTGGCGCATAATGAAACAGCGATGATTATCATCAAGTCTACTGTGCCGGTCGGCTTCACGCGCTCTATGAAGGACAAGTTTCAGACCGAGCGCATTATCTTTTCACCGGAGTTTTTGCGCGAGGGTCAGGCGCTAAAAGACAATCTCCACCCGTCGCGCATTATTATGGGCAGCGACAATGCTCAGGCGCATATTTTTGCCGGCCTGTTAAGCCATGCGGCAGAGAAACAAGGTGTCGAGACGCTGTTCATGCGTTCAACCGAGGCAGAGGCGGTAAAACTCTTCGCCAATACTTATCTCGCCATGCGCGTTTCCTTTTTTAACGAGCTCGACAGCTATGCGCTGGGCGAAGATTTGGATACACGCTCGATTATTGACGGCGTATCGCTCGACCCGCGCATCGGCGACCACTACAATAATCCGAGCTTCGGCTATGGTGGCTATTGCTTGCCGAAAGATACCAAACAATTGCTGGCCAATTATGACCGGGTCCCGCAAAACCTAATTCAGGCAATTGTCACTTCCAATTCAACTCGCAAGGATTTTATCGCTGATGAGATTATTCGCCGCGAACCAAAGACAGTTGGTATTTATCGCCTTGCTATGAAGTCGGGGTCCGATAATTTCCGTTCTTCCGCCGTGCAGGGCGTCATAAAGCGCATCAAGGCGAAGGGCGTTGAAGTTGTTGTCTATGAGCCTCTGCTCGATGAGAAGCATTTTTTTAACTCTGAAGTGACCCATGAGCTTGATGGCTTTAAGTCGCGCTGTGACGTCATTATCGCGAACCGCATGGTCGATGAGCTGGATGATGTAAGTGACAAGGTATTCACGCGGGATTTGTTCGGAAATGACTAAAATCATACCCATTATTTTGTCGGGCGGCGCGGGAACGCGGCTATGGCCAATTTCACGGCGCATGCACCCCAAACCGTTTATGGAAGTTGCCGGCAAGCCGCTTTTGGCGCATGCGATGACGCGGGCAACAGCGGTTGCTGATGAGGCGCTGATTGTGACCAATCAGGACCACTATTTCCTAACTGAAAACTTGCTGAAGGATACGGAAGGCGTGCCCGCGGTTTCATATCTTCTGGAGCCCAAGGGCCGCAACACCGCGCCCGCCATTGCGCTGGCCGTGCGGCATATTCAGAAAGTGCATGGCAATGAGACTGTTTGCTTGGTCTTGGCAGCAGACCACTTGATTTCTGATGAGGCCGCGTTTGAAAAAGCGGTCGGCCAAGCGGCGGAACAAGCGCAAGCTGGCAATCTCGTCGTCTTCGGCATTCGCCCGACCGCGCCGGAAACCGGCTATGGCTATTTGGAAGTGGCTGAACCAGGCGACGGCCCGCAACCTCTTAAGAGCTTTGTCGAGAAACCTAGCCGAGCGACGGCTGAGCAATATTTGGCCGCAGGACGCTATTATTGGAACAGCGGTATGTTTTGTTTTGCCGCCGGTGTTATGGCCGATAATCTGGCCGCACATGCGGGCGATGTGTGGGCGGCGTCTGAGGCCGCTTTCGCCAAGGCACATGAGGATGCGGGTGTTACGCGCTTTGAAGAAGAAAGTTTCATCGCCCAGCCGGATATTTCCATTGACTATGCGGTGATGGAAAAAGCCAACAAAATAGCCATGGTGCCGGCTGGTTTTGGTTGGTCGGATGTCGGTTCATGGGACGCGGTGGCGGGTGCGCAAGACGCCGACGCCGATGGCAATCATGCGGCCGGTGTCGATGGGGTGCATTTTGTCGAGACGCGTGAAACCCATATTGAAAGCACCAGCCATACGCAAAAAGTGATCGCCGCCATTGGCGTTGAGAATTTGGTTATCATCGACACACCCGACGCGCTGTTGGTGGCCGACCGCACCAAGTCGCAAGAGGTGAAGCTGGTGGTCGAGGCCCTAAAGGCGAGTGCAGACGCTGGATTGACCGTATTGCCCGCCACGGTTCACCGGCCTTGGGGGACTTATGCGACACTGAAACATGAGGATGGTTATCAGGTCAAACGAATTACCGTCGCGCCTAACCAAAAACTCAGCCTGCAATATCACCACAAACGCGCCGAGCATTGGGTGGTGACGCAAGGTAGAGCTTTGGTGCAAATCGGTGACGAGGAATTTGAGACCGGACCGGGCGAATACCAATATATTCCTTTGGGTGAAAAGCACCGGCTTACGAATGTCGGCGACACTGAGCTGGTGCTGATTGAAGTTCAGGTCGGGGATTATCTTGGCGAGGATGATATTGTTCGGTTGGACGATGTATACGGGCGCTAGTGAATCAAAATTCTGATTTTGAGAGGATCTGAACTGTGAGTGACAATAAAAAAGTTGTATATTTGGGAATGAGTGCTGATTTGGTTCACCCTGGCCATCTCAACATCATTAAAGAGGCGACCAAACTTGGCAGCGTTACCATAGGAGTCTTAACAGACCAGGCCGTAGCAACTTATAAGCGCCTTCCATACATGTCTTTTGAACAACGAGCGGAGGTGGTTGCTAATATTAAAGGCGTGGACAAGGTAGTGCCCCAAGAAACCTTGGATTACAGAGGTAACCTAGAAAAGATAAGACCCGATTATGTGGTTCACGGCGATGACTGGAAGGAGGGTGTTCAAAGCGATACGCGCAAGCAAGTAATAGAAACGTTGTCACGATGGGGTGGTGAGCTTATCGAGGTACCTTACACTCCTGGCATATCTTCAACTAAATTATATAATGCTCTAAAGGAAGTGGGAACCACCCCAAACATTCGCTTAACAAGCCTGCGCAGATTGTTAAAGGCAAAGCCGCTTATTCGTTTTCTAGACGTACATAATGCAATTAGTGGGCTTATTATTGAAAATACAGAAGTGGCCAGTGATGGAAAACGCCGCGAATTCGATGGAATGTGGGCAAGTAGCTTGACCGACTCTGTAGCAAAAGGAAAGCCAGACATTGAGGCAGTTGATGTTTCTTCAAGAATGTCCACGCTGGGAGAAATACTTGAAGTTACAACCAAGCCAGTAATCTATGACGCGGATACAGGCGGTCAAGTTGAGCATTTCAAGTTTACTGTCCGAACCCTCGAGCGTTTGGGGGTTTCTGCTGCAATAATTGAAGACAAGACGGGCTTAAAGAAAAACTCACTATTGGGCAATGATGTGAAACAGACCCAAGACACAATTGAAAATTTCTGCAAGAAGATTGCTACGGGGAAAAAAGCACAAGTTACCGAAGATTTTATGATTATCGCTCGCATCGAAAGTTTAATTTTGGAGGCCGGTATGGAGGACGCGCTGACCCGGGCTGAAAACTATCTAGAGGCCGGGGCAGATGGAATTATGATACACAGCCGCAGAAAAGATCCGGACGAAATTATCGAGTTCTGTCGGAAGTTTCGTGATCGGGAGAAAAATAGGCCCCTAGTAGTTGTTCCATCCAGTTTCAATTCGATTACCGAGGCGGAGTTGGAAGATTTAGGCGTAAATGTAGTAATTTATGCCAATCACTTGCTGAGAAGTGCGTTTCCGGCGATGAAGAAGACTGCTGAAAGTATTCTAAGGTATTCTCGGTCCCTTGAGTGCGATGAGTATCTTTTATCAATTAAAGAAATATTACAACTTATCCCGGATACGGAATAATGATTTCGTCTAAGCTAATCGTAGATACCCTTTCTGAAAACGGAGTTCAGTTCTTTGCTGGCGTCCCTGACAGTCTATTGCGTGAGTTTTGTGCATATTTGACTAAAGAAATTTCTCCCGAAAATCACGTAATTACGGCCAATGAAGGTGGTGCCGTTGCTATGGCAATAGGTCATCATCTTGTCAGTCAGGCTATTCCTGCGATTTATTTACAAAATTCAGGTCTTGGAAACGCTATTAATCCTCTTTTGTCTCTTGCGAGCAATGAGGTTTATGGAATTCCGATGATTTTATTCGTCGGATGGCGTGGCCATGATAATGAAAAAGATGAGCCTCAGCATGTGCATCAAGGTCGCATTATGCCTGAAATGATTAGATCTATGGGTTTTCCATCACTTGAATTAGCAAAAGACGCTGGTACCGTTAAGCGGCAAATTAACGAGGCTTTAAATTTTGCAAAAGAACAAGCCTCTCCTTTCTTTGTTTTCGTGCGCAAAGGTACCTTTGAGGAGGCGGTTGGGTTGCCTGAAGTTAGTGATCTAAAGGTTAGTCGCGAGGCCGCTATAATTGCAGCAATTGAAACAATTTCAGACATGGACCTCGTTGTGGCCACAACTGGAATGATTAGCCGCGAAGTATTCGAGTATCGAAAAGAAAAAGATACAGGACATCACAGAGATTTCCTTACTGTAGGTGGCATGGGGCATGCTAGCCAAATAGCTCTTGGCATCGCCAATGCTCGGCCTGACCGACAGGTCTTCTGTTTTGATGGAGATGGCGCGGCGCTCATGCACATGGGTGGTATGGCATTAGTAGGTCAGTCTTCATGTTCAAACTTGGTTCATATTATTTTTAATAACGGCGTTCACGCCTCTGTCGGCGGGCAAAAAACGGTTGGGTTTGAAATTGATTTTTGTAAAATCGCGGAAGGCTGTGGCTATGGCAGTACCGCAAAAGTTAATGCGATTGATAAATTAGTAGAAGCGCTCGAGCTACAAAACAACTCTGATAGCCCTCGATTCGTTGAGGTTCATGTGAGGCCTGAGAACAAGGAAGGTATAGGGCGTCCAGATCAGCCCCCGAGCCAGAACAAATTTGATTTTATTGATTTTGTTTCGCGGCGTTGATCATGGAAACTGTTGATGAATTAGGGTGCTTGAAGAAGCTAGCAATCAACCTGCTTGAGATACCTGCCGAGATTCCTATCATTTTAGTGACTGGGCGGGATTCATTCTCCCGATCAGGAGCTCGGCAAAAGATGTCGAAGGTGATGAGAAGGCAACATGTTTTCCATATTAACGATTTCTCCGCTAACCCGAGAATAGAAGACCTAATTCGAATCAGGCAAAGACTCGGAAGAATTAGAAGGAGTTACATAGTAGCAATTGGGGGCGGGAGTGTTCTCGATATGGCGAAATTACTAAAGGCAACAATTGCCTCTGACGTCAATTCTGCTCAAGAACTAATTGTTAATAACTCTGATTATGATGTTGCTGAAAATATATTAATAGCTGCTCCTTCCACCGCTGGTTCGGGTAGTGAGGCTACACATTTTGCAGTTTGCCATATGGGCAGTCAGAAATTATCTGTAGCCGCGCGGCAATTGCAGGCGGAGCAGGTTTGGCTTGATGCAGAATTATTGGCATGCCTGCCCCCCTATTTGAAAGCGTGCTCGGTCTTGGATGCACTAGCGCAGGGCATAGAAAGTATGTGGGCTCGGGGCGCTACGGAAGAAAGCCGTGCGTTTGCGGAAAAGGCTCTAAGGAGGGGGCTCGATAATTATCGTTCCTTTTTAAACGATGATTTCGAACCAACTGTAGGGCAAGCAATGCTGCAAGCGTCTAATCTTGCGGGTAAAGCTATTAATATTTCAAAAACCACCGCCGCGCATGCTTGGTCCTATGGCTTCACAAAACGCTATGATGTACCCCACGGCCATGCAGTATGGTTAACCTTACCTCGCATTTATCACCTCCACCAGAAAGTTGAGACAAAGAAAATGCGAGCAATTATGCAGAGATTGGACAAACTACTTGGTGTCAACCGCTATTCCTGTGAATCTTTTTTTGCAGACTTTTTGCGTGATTTTAAAGTCGATCATTTCCAAGATTTCAGCCAAAGGTTTGATCGGAATACACTGAAAAAAATTATTGAAGGTGTAAATCCAGAACGCTTGAAAAATAATCCAGTAAATTTCAGCAAGGCAGATATTGATTATATTTTTTTTGGGACGGTGTCGCGGTGACTGGTTCTTACATATCGAAATTGGTGGATGTTTCAAATTTCGACTTTGATATTTTGGAGAAAGGTTTGTCTGCTGAAAATCTAATAACCTGCGACACCATTAAAACAGATGCATGGAAACGTGTAGTAACAGTAGCGGATCCTTTCCCAATATCATTGTATGGCAAGCTTTTTATCTTAGCTGAAGTGGAAGGCTATCGGCCATCTGGCCGCTATGCAAAGAAGATTGGCATCTTCGAAAAAGTGGGGCAGAAGTTTTCTTTTATAGGGGAAACTTGGCCGGAGGACGATGGCGAATACTCCTTCCCATTTCTGTTTTTTTGGCAGGATGATATTTTCATGCTCCCAGACGTAAACCGTCCCGGCAATATTAATGATAAGTTTTTCAAACTTTATCGGACAAGCAGCGCGGCGTTCCCATTTGGCTGGAGAGCTCACCCAACAATTAAGCCAAGAGGGGTAAGTGCTCTGAATAACGATAAAGTTATTTTCCGCCAGAATGGGGTCTGGCGCTTGCTGGTTTCTGATAATATAGATGGAGGACGATTGTTAATGTACTCGTCTAGGGATCTGACTTATTGGGAAGAGCACGCCGAAAACCCGATCCTTAGAAGGGGGGTTTTTGAAAGAGTGCTTAATAAAATTTTCCCTCGTCGAGTGATTCCATACAAACCCTGGAGGTTGGGGGGAACGCCAGTTCTTAATAATGGTCAAATCATTATCCCTCTTCAACATGAGCATATGAATAGGGTATATGGCGAATGCGTTTCTTATTTGGAATTAGGTTTCGAAAATGACTCGAACTTATCTCCAAAGCTGTCGCAGTCACCTATTTTAAAGCCGATAAAGTCACAAAAATGGCGATCGGTAGGGTCACATCACATAAGCTTTGCCATTCATGACGATACGACCATTGCGTGCTGTGACGGTTTTGACGGCGAGACCTGGAGCGTTGGCCTTTTCACATCCAACGAACGCGCAATATCGAATAAGCAGAATTCAACGAAATTTTGACCTTTTTTAGCTCAATGATTGGCCTTGCTTTGCTAGGTCTCGGGAAAGGCTCAAGCTTTTTAGTGGTCTTTGCCCTAGCTTACTTTGTTGATGCGGCTCTTGTTGGGCAATACAGCGTTATATTTTCATTTATAATTATTAACGGAACAATCGCTTCGTTAGGCTTGCATCAGGTCATTATGAAATTTTCTCCTATTTGGCGACGTGATGGTATACGCGTTAGAAATGATTACTTGATATTGGTTGCCGTCAGCTTGATTGCAACATGTTCGATCTCGACTAACCTTCTCAGCTTGTATTTACCTGATTTTTTTCTATCGGGTGAAATCACTAATCAGTTAGAACAAAGCTTTGTTTTAATTACGTCTATTTGTTTCTTGTATGCATTAAACCAATTCCTCTGTTTCTACCAGTTGGCTCAGAATCGTTCAGCACATTTTCTGTTTTTTTTATACGTCATTCAGCCCGTTTCTCTTCTTCTTCAAATAATTTTTTTTGGTACTTATTTTGAGCTCGGATTAGAAGTAGTTTTAAAAGCATTTCTTGCTTCCTACTTGATAGCCGTGGTGTTCAACCTTTTGTTCTCTAAGGCCATTGAATTCAAAGCTAACCAGAGTGGTTCTGTGAATTTTTTTGATATTGGCGTTTATGCTTTAACAGTCTTAACTTCATCGATTGGCTATATTTGGTTAACTGTAGTTGATAGGTTCGCCCTTTCGGGAAGAGTCGCCGAAGCGAGCATTGGTGTCTATGTTCTTGGACTTTCAATGATTGGCATTTTATCGTTAATTGCCATTTTGATAGACAGTCTTTTATCTCCGAAGATTTCAGCACTTTTCGCTGAAAAAAAACCCGAAAAGGCATTAAGACTTTACCTTCAAAACACCACTCTTATTAGCTACCTCATGTTGCCTTTAGTTTGCATTTTAGTTATCGGTTCAGCCTGGATTGGCGATTATATTCCTTACGAATATCAAAGATCTCTAATTTTCTTCAAAATTTTATTGATTGGTGAATTGGTTGGCATAGTTTTTTCGGGTTCGGGAAAAGTACTCCAATACGGTGGTGATGCTAGTATCGACATGATTATGATTTTGGTATGTGGGGCAATAGGTGGAATTGCGGTTTATTGGAGCGCTATTGCTTATGGAACGATTGGGGTGGCGTTCGCGGTTTCGGCATTGAAGATCGGGCATAATATCATCAAATTGGGTTGGATATTTAAGAAGTTGGGCTTTGTTGGCTCGCCGCCACATTATCTAAAGAAAATAAGCCTAATAACCATGAGTTCTGTTGGCGTTATAAGTTATGCAATTTGATAAGAATATTTTTTTTAATCAGCTTGTAATAACCGATGAGAAAACGGTCTCTAAACGTTTAGCTACTGGAGGTCGAGCAGATATTGATTGTTTTATTGTCAATCCAAGCGAGATAAGGGCATCTCTCAAAATTCTGGAACAATTTGGTGGGCAGCTTGTAATAAAGCCATCATATCCAGAAAAATTTGAGGTCGTTATCTATGATCATCAGAGGAATAAATTTAATGTATTAGACTTATATCGTTATTTCGTATTTTATTCTTCCAGAGGTGCTTATAGGTTCAAGGATAGTTCGTTAGCTATAATGATTAAGTCAGTTAGTGAGACGGATAGCAAAGTTTCACACTTATCGGACAGCGGGCGCTTGCTTATCAATGTCTTGAAGATTTGCTTTGCGGATGACCAGCTCCCTCTTTTCGAAAAATATCAAAAAAATTTGGCAATTATTAAAGATAGCCCAGATCAGTTTTTAGGGTTTTTGCGATCTCTAGATGTAGACGATGAAATAGCTAACGCCATGATTGAATGTATCAATAAAAATGACATTCCAGACAATCTAGCTAGAAGGTTTGCCTCTAAGCTTGCATGCAAAATAAGTCGGTTGGAGCATATAATTCAGCGTTTAAGATATTTTTCTTTTATTCTGGGTGCTAGAAAAATGAAGGGCCATCTAATAACCGTTATTGGGCTTGATGGGTCGGGGAAGTCAACGATGGTCGAGCAAATATTGGGCATTCTGCCAGGTAAGGTGACTAAGGTTCCATGGGCATCACGATTGGCTATACTTCCAAGTACAAAATTGCTTCTTTGGATTTCAAAAAAAAGAACTGGCAGAGATTATCAAATTTCAGAAGAAAACGAAATTAAGCCGATGCCAGACACGAGAAGAGGCATGAAAACACGGGTTGTGGGCGTCAGGAAAATAGGCCCGAGTTTTGTCAGAAATATAAACAAATATCTTGAATATGCCGCAAAGTATGCACTCGCAAAGAAATTCACATTAACTGGAAGTAACGTGATTGCTGACCGATTTGTGTATGATGAATGGGTTGCTTTTGATGAAATAGCAATGAATATAAACCGGTTCGTCTATCGTTACTTTTATCCGAAACCTGACCTGCTCATCTTTCTTAACACCAGTGATGGACTTATTCATCAACGTAAGCCAACCATCCCAGTTGAGATAGCCCGGTACTATAATTTGACTTACCAAGAACTTACTGAGCAACTGGAAAGTGAGGGACTAAATATTCTACGCTTTGGCGGCAATCAAACATTGCAGGAAGTGGAGAAAAAATTGTTACCTGCTATTCTTGGTGACGGACGATCTTGAAAAGAAGGATACTTTATTCAGACCGCAGGTCAGTAGAAGGCGGGTCTCATATATGTACCGTAGACCTCATTTCCGAACTAAGTCGCGATCCAGATGACTTCGATGTCTTTTATGATGGGACGGATGGAACACGAACTCTAAAAAAAGTGCGAAGTATTTTGCCTGAAAAAAACATTCGAAGTGGCCCTCCTGCCAAGAACGATAAAGTAGGATTCTGGCGGGTGATGTCGGAAATAGTAGGGAATTGTATGCACTTAAAAAGAAATAAAATCGATCTTGTCCAGTGTTCTGATCAATCAATTTTATGCTGGATTATTCCTTCATTTATTATGCGCGTGGCACTGGTATGGCACGCGCATGAAATTATACCGTCAACAGTCAGAGGCATCTTGCGCCAGCACGTTTACACTGTATTCGCTAAAAAAGTTATCTGCGTTGGGCCAGCTGTTAAAAGACAAATTGAGGCAAATTGGCTGGTCTTTAAGCGAGATACCTTAGTTGTAATGAATTTTTGGCCTGGTGAAATGCTTCAACTGCCACCCAAATCAAATAATAAAAAGATTAAAAAGATTGGTTTTGTAGGAAGACTGGGAGATCCAGCCAAAGGACTAGACATGTTTTGCGATGTCGCAATAGATGTGTCTGCAGCCTGCAAAAAAAGGCATAAAATGGTTCAGTTTGAGATTTTTGGTGACGGTTCGGTTGACGATTTGAACACTTTCAAACGAAAAATTAGTGGGGACTTCTCATCAAACTTCAAATTTCTTGGGTTCATCGACAACATTAAAGAGATTTATGGAGGCATGGATATTCTTGTCATATGCTCTCAGATGGAAGCCTTCCCTAGAATTATAATGGAAGCCGCTTCATTTGGGGTTCCATGCGTTGCGAGAAATGTGGGTGGTATCCCAGATATGATTAACCATTTGGAGACTGGTGCTTTGTATGCTTCAAAATCGGAAGCGGTTGAATTTATTATGGGGTTTCTTGAAGATGAAAAGAGCCGCTGCGCCGCAGGTGCCGCCTCATATGATTATCTATCTAGACTTACAGATAAAAGCGTTAATCTCGAGGCATATAAAAGTGCAATTTGCGGAAGGTAAAATGGCCAGATTTGAATCGAAAAAAATTAATGAATTAAGGGCTAGATGCCAGCCGGCATTCAAGGCTTATCAAGACCCCTTGTCTGAATGGCATTTGATAAGGCCTTTTTCAATTTATTTCACATGGTTGTTTTCAACCCTCGGTATTTCAGCAAATGCAGTGACTTTTATGGGCTTGGTGGTTGGGGTATGCGGCGGAGCTTTTTTGAGTTCTTCGAATGCGTCATTGGTTTTTTGGGGGGCTAGTTTGGTTATGATGAGTTATGTATTTGATTGTGTCGACGGTGAGTTGGCGCGCTATTATGGTGTGTCGTCATTGCGCGGAACATATATTGACGCTTGCGCAGGTGATCTAAATGATTTTGCTATTTTCATGGGATTAGCATTCTTCGCACAAACTGCTTTTCCTGATACCCTATCGATGGCTCCAATTGTGACTGCGGCCATTGTTTATACAAGAGTTATGTTCAGAACGAACTTCTGGTCAACTATTGGACTAAGCCTGTCTAGGACGCCCTCACCAAGCTTGGAAGAGGCTAGTGCGGAGGCACAAGAATTGTCTCAGGTTAGGCGAACCCTTGGTGCCCGAATTCTAAGACTCCCAACAGAAACTTTTTTCTTTGCGGTTTTGATATTTTTTTCCTCAATTTTATTCTTTCTTTTCGATTTTAAATTGCCACTCATGCTAACTTGGATTGCCTATTTAGGGTCGTTTTTATTCGCGTCGGTATACCTTTTTTACAAACAAGTCTACCTCAATGATTTTGATGAAAAAGCAAATACCTTGAAGTTTAATATCTTAAAAAATTCGAGGAGGGGACACTAATGCATATGCTCGGGCGAATTTTAGGGAGTCTCCAAAATCGGGGGATAGCGGGATTCTTGAAACATGCGTCAGGTCATGTACTAAATTTGATGGTTAAGAGTAATAGACATGCGGGCCATCCATCCATAGGTGAATTAGCCGAAAAGCTTGAGATCATATCTTGCGATGTTTCTCAAATCCTGAGTCTTCTAGATGTGACTTCTGACATTGCCGACGAAATATCGGGGTACGAAAGAGAGTTTGACCATTTGGAAAATCGCCTTTCAGAGGTCTATCAGAGCAGTGAACTTGTAGCGCCGGTCAATTGGGGGCTCGAGCGTAAAAGCTCTTTATTAATGTACATAACTTGCCGCCTGAAAAAACCTATCGCGGTTTGTGAAACGGGTGTTGCAAACGGGCATTCAACATATTTCCTTTGTAATGCCATCAAAAAGAACGGATTAGGTCATGTTTATAGCATTGACGTTAATAGCAATGTAGGTTCGCTCTTATCAGATTCTGAGAGAGAACACTGGGACTTAAATGTGCTAGCTAGGCCATATAAAGCTAGTATTGAAACTATCTTCAAGGGTCTGCCGGAGCTCGATATTTTTATTCATGATTCTGATCACACATATTTTTGGATGATGCACGAATTGGGATTGGGGTATGGGAAGTTGAAACCAGGCGGGCTTTTGATGTGTGACGATGTGGATTTGAGCAATGGATTTCTAGACTTTTGCGACAAGAGTTCAATCAAAGCGTCAGTTTTGATTGAGAACAGGAAGTTTTTTGGCGCGGCTATAAAAGCCGTCAGTTAGCGCATTGAAACCACGAAGGCCTGAATGTTGTTAGGGCGAGAACAAAAATATATTGAGTCGACAGCGCTGCGGCGACTCCTTCGGGGTATATTGGGTCTAGGTGGAATGGGCCTAAATGCCAAGTGGTTGATTTTTCGTTATATTTTAAATGCTCCAAGGCCAAAAGCGCCTTCTCGCATTCTTGATTTTGGTAGTGGCAATGGAGTCTTTACATTTGCTATGCAAAAAAAATGGCCGACGGCTCGGATATGGGCAATTGACGGCAACGCTAAAGACGTTGAAAACTCAGCAAAAATAACCAAGAAGCTCTCTATAAACAATTTAAGTTTCACACATATTCTTTTTGAAAATTTCGAATTTCGTGAAAAATTTGACTTAATCATATGCTTGGATTCAATTTATTATTCTGAGAATGGTATAAATTATCTTGAAAAGCTAATGGATAGTTTGAATCCTGGGGGGCAAATTATTATTTCGATGCCTACGCCAGATAAATTTTATCGAACCTCGTTTGTTTATTATGAAAATTTTGTCGACATTGAACGGCTTAGTTCGACATTTAATGTCAAAAATGTAGAGCTGGCATTGGAACGGGGCGGATTGTCGATTGAAAAAACCATCCATTATCCAGGTTTTATTCTGTCCAGAATTATTGGGTGGCAAGAAAAAGCTCCTTGGTTAGTTCGAATATTCTATCCAATCTTTCGTATAGTTTTATTTCTGAACACAGAGAAAAAAAGGGGGGAATCGACCCATTTCATGATTTCCGCTTGGCGGAATAAGAATTTTGAATGATGGCTCCTCTGTGATTTCTTTTCCTAGAGTTAATCTGCTTATCAATAAAGCTTCGCTAACTGTTTTTTATTTTTTGATGGAAAATATATTCAGTCAGTGGAATCGGCGCCAGCTAGTCTATTTCCTAATACTCTTCATACCGCGACTCTTAATTGCTAAATTTAGATCTGACGTACCAACTGATACGTTGATAGTCTTGTCTTTTTCCAATACCGAAATGGAACTGAATTTGACTCAGAAAACTATTGTGAAAACCTACGCTAATCCAGAGACTCCCTATATCAGGTCGTTCTTTCAATTTCGCAAATATTTAATAGACCATAAGTTTAGTCGATCAAATGAGTATTTGACAGTTGAGCGCCCCCTTCTTGCCGGTTATACGCTCGGAAATTCTAAGCGGGCTGAAGAGAAGAGAGCCGCTTACATTGGTGGCCTGGTTTACATCAATCAAATGTCATCATTTAGGGAACGAATAACCCTCGGTGCGCACATAAGAAATTTGAATATTCCTAGCCGCGTCACACAAGAAGGCTTTATCGAAGATATCTTATCTGAATTAGATATGGGAACTTTGATCAATGTTCGTCTATCTCATGGCGATTTTAAAGATGGCAATATTTTGGTGAACCAAGAAAACAATACTGTAAATTTGATTGACTGGGAGCTAGTTGGATTACGAAATGAGTATCACGATTTTTTAAATCTCCTCATTCACCCGCTAGTTCACGGCGCTGATTTCATTTTCAGGAGACAGACAAATAGCTTGGAAGAATGGCTAGGGCAATTTCCTGGTGTTTTCGGGGATTCAAGTAAAGTTTTAAATCACTTGCCAGTAACCATACTTGAAAAAGCATCGCTTTATCTAAACTCCGGAAGGTGGTTGGGTAAAGAGGATGAGTGCATCTCAGGTTTGGAGAGTGCATGGCGGGAAATTGCGCCCTATTTGGCGTTCGCAAAATGAAACCAAAGAAAAGTATTTTATATATTTACCCCAAGCCAACCGAGAGATTCTCTGGTGGTATCACTACAATTGGTGACGCTCTAACTTTACATGGCCATCAATTCTCGGAAGGGGGATTTGTAGTTGAGTGGTTTAATTCACAGGTTATAGAAGCGAGTGATAAAACCAAAGGGAAGGTCACTGCTTCGAATATAGCAAATTCGATTGTGCTGCTATTTAGCCTTCTCATTAGAGGTCGAGGGTATTCTGTATTCCATTGGAACACGTCTTGTGGTCTTGGTGCACTAAAGGATCTCATTATCATGTTTTTTCTGAAAAAGTGGTTCGGAAAAAAAGTTCATATAATTGCTCATATTCACTTTGCTTGTTTCGACGATTTTGCTTTTCAGAATGGATACTTAAATTGGTTGCTTGTTAAGTTTCTTCGGTATGGCCCGGATGGCATCGCCGTTTTATCAAAGGGCTTTCGACAGGAATTGAGCAGTAAGGCAAACGTGGAAAAAAAATGTATAGAATTCATCCCAAATTTTCATTCTATTCAACGCAAGGCCACCGCTTCTTTTCAGAAAAGGTCCATCGATTTTTGTTTTGTAGGTTCGTTAGACCAGCGAAAGGGCTTGGACCTATTTCTCAAGGCCGCTAGTGAAGTCGAAGGCGAATGTAACATTGGGATTGTAGGTTCGTTCCCTTCTTCTCAAGTTGAGGCTAAGTACATGGCTTTAGCTGAGAGGGTACAAAAAAGACACCAGTTATCATTTTATGGGTATTTGGAGGCTTCACGTGTAGAGGCTATAATGTCTAATGCTAAGTGTTTGGTGCTTCCATCACGGGCAGAAGGGCTACCTTTGGTTATTCTTGAGGCATTTGCTTCAGGGTGTTTAGTCATTGCGGCTGACGTTGGGGGTATATCGGAGGTTATGTTAAATAAGCAGAAGAAATTCCTTATTCCGTCAAATGATTATAGCTCCTTAGCCTCTTGTATGCGCTCGGTGAAAGGAATGCCCGTTATGGAATTTTCAGATATTTCTATGCAAAATATCGAGCTTTCTAAATCATACTCAGTGGAGTCGCACATTGAGAGTTTGATGAACATGTGGAAAAGAGCCCTTCGAATTGATAGTCATTAAAAAAAAATAAGAAAGAATTTATTGGTAGCCTGGCCTCTGCTGGTTTCCTTGTTAGTTACACCTCTTAATTTTCCTATTGCAGCTCAATTGAGATTTAATGACTTCTTGATAATCATAGCGATTGGGCTTTTTTTTATCCTCAATCGAAGATTTCATGGTAAAACTTTACTGGCTCTGTCGGTTTTGATTTCCATTTTACTGCTTAGTTCTTTTGTTGGCGCGATACATGGCTCCGGTAATCTGTATTTAACCTCCGTTTTGGTTTACAAGCATTCTCTTATATTTTTGTTATATTTTTTGTTCAATGAGCTCCTACGGCGCGAGGTTATTCGTCCGAAGACCATAGTCAACATAGTTTTTCTTGCCTTAATTTCCTGTCTGATATTTGCGTATTGGTCCTATTTTACAATCGAGGCAGCCTCGCGTCATTTTAGGCTCTCTTTTCCGGGGACAAACTTAGTTAACAAGGGCGCAAGCGACGCACATGCTTTCTCCTTTTTTCTTTCGACACTTCTAATAGTTTCACAAGTCGCTTATTATTTGAAAGTAGGGTTCCGGCCTCACGCAATAATGAACATGTTGATAATTGTTTCCACAATTGCTGTTCTTTTTTACACAGGATCAAGAACGGGCGTCTTATGTATAGGCCTGTTTTTGTGTTCTTTTCTTTTTTTACACATACTTAGTGGCGCAAAGCTTCGAGTAAACTCCCTACTTTTATTTCTTCTTTCAGTAAGCGGCGTATTTATTATACTTTCAACAGCTTTGATCGCGCAGTCGCAAATTAATTTGGTAAACATGATGCCGGAGCGAATGGTGCCAAACCTTTTGAGGGCTCTAAACTTCAACTTTGCCGATCCAAGCATTGCCATGCGTATAGAATTTAACCTCGCGATCTTTTCTTTTGTGTTTGAAAAAATGACAGGGCTTGGATCCATAGGAATATTCTCACATGAGGGTGTCTTTGTTGATGGCGCCATTGCTTCAGTTCTTTTGTATAAGGGAATAATTGGAATTTTATTTTGGATATATATCATCGCAAAATATGTTGGCAATGAACTTACCGTTTGTTCCCCACTAATCAAACGAATTGCGGTGGCGTTTTTGATTTCCATAATTGGATCGTTCATTGTTACTGAGTATTATCTTCTTACTAGGTGTATTATTTTCCCCATTGGTTTTTTAGTTACATTAAAATATATCGAAAATCCTCGACAAAAGAAAAATGTTGGAACCAGAAATTGCTGATGCGCTTTGATTCATGAAAGTCTCTATTATTACTGTATGCATGAATAGCGAAGGGACAATTCAAGATACTTTACTTTCGGTAAGTCGGCAAACCCATCCCGAACTTGAACATATCATTTTTGATGGTGGGTCCACTGATGACACTGTTGAAATTATCGAATTAAATATCTCCAGTAATTCGCGCCTTATCACAGGAAGAGATAGTGGTATTTACGATGCAATGAATAAAGCCGTCGGTTTTTGCACAGGCGACATCCTACTCTTCTTGAATAGTGATGACATGTTGGTTGACGAGAACGTGGTTTCAAATGTTGTGCGGCAGTTTCAGGATACCGGAGCCCATATCTTATGCGCCGGGATAAAATATTTTGATAGAGATCCGGGAACAAAAATCGTCAGGACATGGATGCCTAAAGAGTTTTCCAAGGGGCGCATTGCCAGCGGCTGGCATCCGCCGCATCCAGGTTTCTTCTGTCGAACTTCGATATTTAGAGAGCTTGGAGGCTTCAACACTGTTTACCGTATTGTCGCGGATTTTGATTTTATGATTCGCGCCTGCTCCGCTTATCACAATAATGTGCACATAAGTGACTTGGTGGCCACATATATGCGTGTTGGCGGTGCTAGTGATGGAGGCCTAGCAAGCACAATTCGCAATAATTTGGACGTTTGCGAGTCTTTAAAAGCCAACGGTTTTAACGTCTCAAAAATTGTTTACATTATAAAACGTTTATTGTCTAAAGCTCTTCAAAAGATTTAAATTGGGTTTCCAATGGATAAACCTAAGGTTTAGGAAAACTCCTTATGGTTCAGAATGCAAGAAAAAATTATGTCTCTTTGATGGGGGGGGGTGGTTTCGTTGGAAATACATTGTCAAGCCGATTGGCTGATCGGCAAATAAAATTCGTAGTATACGATTTAAAGGTATCTAATAACTTTCCTGAGCTGAGCAGAGTTGCAGATGTGCGTATAAAAGAAGAGTATATTTCCGACATGCATTGTAACACTGTCGTAAATCTTGCGGCTGTTCATCGTGACGACGTCACTGACCCCGAAGAATATTATTCCACCAATGTCAAAGGTGCGCGAATTCTATGCGAGGTTTGCGAAGAAAAGGGCATTAATAAAATTGTGTTCACAAGTTCAGTTGCGGTTTATGGTTTCGCAGCCCCGGGAACCGGGGAAGAGGGTGCTATGGACCCGTTTAATGAGTATGGGCGCACAAAGGCGCTTGCTGAGGACGTCTATCGCGAGTGGCGCGAGAAAGATCCTGAAAATCGCAGCCTTATTATTGTCAGACCGACTGTTGTCTTTGGCAAGGGCAATCGCGGGAATGTTTATAATCTGCTGAACCAGATTAACTCCGGTGCTTTCGCGATGATTGGCAATGGCAAAAACAAAAAGTCTATGGCTTATGTTGAGAACCTCTCGGCCTTTCTGGTGAAATGCATTGAATCGGATGAAAAATACGGCGTCTATAATTATGTAGATACGCCAGACTTCACAATGAATGAATTGGTAAGTTTCGTTCGCGGCAAGCTGCGCGGGAAATCCTCTGTAGGACTTCGAATTCCAAAGTTTATCGGCCTTATAGCCGGATATACGGCAGACGTTCTCGCTAAATTAGGTGTTAAATTGCCAATCAGCTCAATTCGCGTCAAGAAGTTCTGTGCGTCGTCGGAGTTTTCTTCGGCCAAGCACGAGTTGGACGGGTTTGAGGCGCCATTCTCCCTGCAGGAAGGGTTGGACAGGACGCTTGAAGCCGAATTCATTAATCCAGATCCCGACCGCCAGATATTCTACACCGAATAATCACTCCGCCATTACGTAACGTAATCCAGCCTGCACGCTCTCCCAGTCTCCCTTTCGCATGACCTGCTCAATCGTATCGCCGCTCTCGACTAGATCGACAGCGGCGCCCACCCAAAACGAATGCCCCGTCCACTAGCGGGGTTTTTTATTGCCGGGGAGGGTGATATTTGCCTGCACCTGGCGAAGGATATAGCTGACGGCCGACGGCTCTAGCTTCTCGCCAATGTTTCCGTGCCGGTCCACCGAGCGCAGTATCTTGCCCTCAGGACCTATGATGTCTCTCCAAATTGCAATAAGCCCCACTAAGTCCTTAGATATCCCAATTAGCCTGCCCTCGCCATGTTGGTCGGCCTTGGAAAACCTTAGCCTCAGCGCTGGCCTCCCGCTCAGCAAGCAAGTCACGTCACTGAATTCAAATCCGACCAGCTTCGATCGTCGGCGCATGGTCTCATAGCCCATATCGGCAGTGGTGAAGCCTCAACGTTTATCTAAAGTCTGATAATCAAATTTTATAGCTTTTATCAGTCTTGAATTGAGCCACAGTGATGCGTTTCTTGGCAAGAATGGCGCTGACCCATTTGGGCTCGCGGCCGCGGCCGCTCCATTTTTCTGAACCCTTCGGGTTTTTATATTTGAAGGCAACTTTTGAACGTTTATCGTTGTTCTTTGCAGCGACGATTTTTGCCCTGGCTGGGCGACCCCTTTTAGCGACGGACTTGCGTTTTGAGCGTTTTTGGCCAATGGCTAATTCAGGCAAGTCGCTGACAGAGAGCCTGTGTTTCTTCAAAATAGCTAAAATAGCGTTGGCTGCGGCCTTGCGGTTGGCGCGCTCTGCCGTCTCCCGAGCTATGTCACGCGCTGATTCAGCCAGTTCGCTATCCGACATTTTTGATATTGGTTTCATAGACACTATTTCCTCTTGGCTTCGTTCGCCTTTCAAATTAAATCATAATTTTTATTAGCCTGGAAATTTTAAATACCAAAGAAGTTTAAGCCTTGCGCTAATTTGCTCAGGGAAATTCAAATAAAGGAGGGTATGGGTAAAACTCTCTATTTCTTTACAAAACTATAAATCCCGCAGCCGAATTTCAGGCCGCTGGGCATATTAGTTGGGTCTTGGTCATTTTGTAAGGCGCCATCATTGCCGACATAATCGAAGCGCGCGAGCGTGAGATGCTCGGCGCCAGGCCAGTTCAAAATACTGGTTGGCGCGAAAACGCGATGCGCGTTGAAATGCACCTCGTCTTGGTCGGCAATTGGAAAGCTGATATATAGCCTGCCCTTCGACTCCACCATATCAACGATATTTTGAAAGCCTTTCAAATGGCCATGAATGTCAATCGGGTCGCCATAGCGGCCGAGGCCGAAATGCTCGATCGCGTGCAGGCAGGAAAGGCTGTCGGTTTTCGCTTTGGTTACCGGCTGCATCAAATCCTGTTCAAGAAAGCTGATATTGGCATGCGGCGTATCGGCCAAGGGTCGAATATCCATGACCTCAATGGGGCGAAAGGCAGCGACATGCGCAACAAAACCGTCAATGCGTGAGCCGATATCAATATGGCGTTTGGGATTCGCTTCATGAATAAGGCCGGCGACCAAAAGGTCTTGGTGGAAATAATGACCGCGTGCCTTGCCCGCCGCCTCGCCGAAATCGGATAAAATCCGATATTCTTTGGTGATTTTACCGCCTGCTGTCAGCCAAGCGGAACGGCTGGCGCTGAAGCGTTCACGCCCCAAAAGGCGCTCTGCCTTATGTGGTTTGGCGCCCAGACCGAGGGCGAGCTTATATAGCGAACGATAAAATAGGGACATGAACTTTTCCAACTCAACACTCAGCCGCAATACTAATTCCTTTTCCCTGCATGGAAAAGCTATTTTGAATATGCTAGCTTTCATTAAACTTTTGAAAATAATCTTTGGATAATAGCAACAAAATGAATTCGCCAAGTGTTATTGGAAATCTCAAAACCGCAAATCAGGGCGTTTTCTTTCTCCTCCTACTCGCGCTTCCTTTTGACAATGCGCTGTTTCATTTTGCGTCATTTCTGCTGCTTATAACGTTCTTTTTGTCACTTTATGAGATCGGAAAATCCACATTGATGAGCTCGCTTAATCGTATCAGGGCTGTTCATATGGCTTTCCTCGGTATTTTAGTGGTCATGGGGCTTTCAAATCTTTTGAATGGGCAGGGCATTGAAGCGTGGAGTTCAATGCTTAAGTTTGCAGCGCGGTACTGGTTTTTACTAATAATGCTGCAATATCTGATGGATGAACAAATCCTTTCGCTTCGTTTTATGTTCATTACTGCCATTATAGCCATCGCGGTGCAGATTTTGCCGTTTGTTCCCCTGGTTGCAGACGGCAGCATATTTAGTAATCGGTTCTATGGCTTTACGCATGGGCCAAATGTCGTAGGATTTTATCTGGCAATCGGTTTATTGCTGTCTATAGAAATGGCCTTTGGACGACAGTCTGGACCTTTCCTCAGCCTGTCGACCGCTCTGGTTTTATCCATTTTGTTTTTGCTCTCTCTTATTGCAACCGGGTCGCGGGGAAGTTGGGTTGCCTTTTTGGGTGCAGCCTGTTGTTTGGCCCAAACTTATATTATGCGGCGCCCCTTTCTCGTTATTAGCTTTGGGCTTTTTTTGGGCACTGCCGCCGGCTGGGTTTCAAGCTCGCACAGCCTCGTGGATCAACGGCTAGAGCTGCTGTTGAGAGGGCATCCAGCGCTCCGAGACGAAGTTTGGTCAAACGCAGTGTCGCGGTTCGCCGAGCGTCCGCTATTGGGATATGGATTGGACACGCGCGCTGTTCTTCTTGAAAGTCATTATATATACACTGAGCATAATATCTTTTTATCAATCGCTATGGCGCTTGGCACTGTTGGGATCTTTGCATATGGAACTATGATCTATTTCGTAATCACACCAGCCATAAGGGCGCGCAAGATTTTCCCTCTCGCTCTAATGCTCCTCCTCTTCCTGGCAGGCATGTTTTCTTTCGATTTTTACCGCAACCAGGCTTTCATGGTCAGCTTTGTTTTAGTTGCTTGTGCCTGTTTGCAATCTGTGAAAGTAGAAAGCCGCGAAACAGCCCCTAAAAATCACCTTGTATAAATGTCGTCGATCATTTTCGCCATGACGTCTTTATTGTTGAACGTCTGATGAGCCTTGGCATGGCCAGCCATGGCAATTTTTTTTCCCTCTTCGGGGTGTTCAATATAGAATTTAATTTTTTCTGCCATCTCGTTCAGGCCATCAAAATATACAACTTCTGTCTTAGCAAATAATTCTTCCATTTTGGGTGTACGTGGCGTGATAACCAAGCAACCATTAGCAGCCAGTTGAATCATGCGGTTGGATGAATAAAGGGGCATATCAATATGACGACTATAATTTATACCCATGCGTGTCGCCGAAATCACCTCAATATATTTATGCGCAAGCAACATATTATTGCTGTTCTGTCCATATAAACCCAAATTAATGTCTTTAAACTCAGATTTTAAAAAGCTGATAACATCGCTGCGATCTGAAGTGCTTCGCCCAACAAATATTGCATCATGAAGATAATCGCTTCGTTCAAAAGCGCGTCCGATATCTACCGAGGCATCGGCGCTGTTTGGCATAAAGCAGACTTTGCCCGCGCGCCGCGCCGGTTCATATTTTTCTTTAACGAAATCGGGGTCACTGGTCGTGAATAGACAATCGAGATGTTCCATGCGCTGTTCAAAGTTTTTTTTGTCGCGATAGAACATGTGCCACATATCGACCCACCACATAACAATTTTTGAGTTGGGAAAGCGTTTTTTGAACTCATTTAATGTTTCGTTATGAATAAGTTCGGCGTGGCCCAAAAGCAGGATATGTGGTTGGATATTCTCGGCCGCCTCCAGCAGCTTGTTGTTCATCCGTTTTATGCCGAATTCTTTGAGGCCCAACCAAGATTCAGAGCGCGCCATTTCACGATATGAAAATTCATATACAAAGTGCCCGTTCTTGATGAAGCCGCTCGAAATTCGCCGATTATTCGAATAATAGTAAATCCCCACGCGCTTTTCGTTCAGGAAGTTACAGTGCAAGATGCGTAACGGGTGAGAATGCATATAAAAACCTTATTCGTAGCGTGTGAAGGACGATGTTAAGTTGCTCATCAGCACCGGTCAAGAAAGCTGGGGAGCGCGCCGTTTAAGTCTCAATCTGTAGCCATGAGTTGGGCAGCAATTCTTTAAATCCCCAGCTATCATACTTTCTGAATGGGCTAGGCCCAACGGCCGGTGCACAGACGACCTTACTGTCATTCTTGCTTAGCCATGCGCCCCACCAACTAAAGGTTGAATTGGCGATAATGAAGTGGCGGCACTGGGTCATTAGCCACATATCGCAAGGGGCCATTTCATCAGTGGCATTCTGATCGACCAAGGTGAGGCGGTCGGGCGGTAATTTGAGCATTTCGAGCGCAGCCTGAGGCCTGTCCGAAAAAATAAAATAATGGGGGTTGTCAATGCGTTTTTCAATTTCGGCACAGGCCTTGGTGTAGTAACCGATTGTCGAATTATCACTTCGCTCTGCGCCAGGCTCTGAAAAAAACCGCACATGAACGGCAACCGATTCATTCTCTTTTATCCGCCAAGATATATTTTCATTAGCTCGCCCCATTGGCTTAGCGAATGTGAAGTCGTCTTGAATGATGTCTGCGATGTCTGCAAAATAGCCTTCGCCCTGCCAATATCCTTCGAAATAAGTGTTGCGCGTGACCCGTGTGCGGAGCAATTCGGGTGCATATATAACGCCCCGTTGCTTGATGAATGGACTATCTGAAAAAGCCTTTTCTTTGTAAAGCCTAGTCGAGAGTTTGCGGCGCATTCGATTAAACGGCTGAAGGCATTCACTGGGCCTTGCAGTTCTAGCATTCAATGAAAACCAATCAAGTTGGTAAAATCGTCCATAACCATCCCGGGAAAACCCATTTTTCGTGTCAAGCGCAAGCTCGGCGCCGCTTACATGTGCCAAACGGCGGGCAGCAGCATAGATAAACATTTGATTTCCCAAACCACCTGCGATGCGGGCAACGAGGACCGGTCTCTGTGTCATTGCGTTAAGCTCCCGTGCCTCCCGAAAAAAAATTACACTAAACGCGAGTAAATAATAAATTCAACGCAGTCTTTTGGTATAATTTAAAGCCACGATTTAGAATGGCGCGGATCAAATCTGTTTCCCACTCTTTTTGATTGTCCTCAATAACGATAAGGCGTGGCAGAAGCGAATCGGGGGCATTATCGAGAAACGGCAGAAGCACGGCCTCTTCAAATCCTTCTACATCGATTTTCATGCCGTCAATGCGTTGAAGGTCAAATTTCTCGCAAAGTGCCATCAGCGTGATAATCTGCACCGTGATGCTTTCGGGATGGTCGGCTTCTTCTTCACGCAATATACGCGTCTGCCCGAGATTGCCGTCGCCGGTCAGCAGCTGCATTTCATCTTCTTTTGCGCCAATGCCGCCTTGCAAAAGCTGAATCGGCAGTGACGGATTGAGGCTGCGGTTAAACGCCAAACGCCGGTGAATCTCAGGATGTGGTTCGACTGAAATGATTTTCGTATCCTTAAAGGCGGTGAAATGGCGCGCAACGGAAAAGCTATAAAGGCCGATATTGGCGCCAATATCGACAAAAACAGCACCATCTTCGGCCAATTCTGCAAGAGCCAAACGGTCATCGAGGTCGTAAAATTGCGGCGCGAAAAGCGCGCGTTTTTCAGACGCATTGCCTTTCTGATAGAGCCGCATTCTGGCACCGAATAATTCCATATCGACGCAATCGCCAATATGTTTGCGTGCCATGCGGCGCATGGCAAACATCAATCGCTTGCCCAACCAATTGCGCGGCAAAAGGCGAATTCTTGCAATATGTTTTTCGAAACGCGCTCCGCCGTCATAGGTCCCAAATGGGGATATGTCGTCTACAAGGACTTTGTGGTTTGTCATCTAGATACCATGCTCCAAATACCAATCATATGTGTCGCGCAGGCCGTCGGTTAGGGAATAGGCATGCCGCCAGCCCAGCTTGTTGATTTTTGATACATCAAGTAATTTGCGCGGTGAGCCGTCGGGCTTTGAGGTATCAAAGCTCAGCTCGCCCTCAAAGCCGATGACCTGTTTCAATGTCTCGGCCAGTTCGATAACTGTCACGTCCTCGCCCGTTCCGAGATTGACATGTTGCATGTCTGAATAATTTTGCAGCAGAAAAACGAGGCCCGCCGCGCAATCATCTACATGCAAAAACTCGCGCATCACCCTGCCGGATCCCCAAACCTCCATGTGCGCGCTGTCGGCTTGTTTGGCTTCATGGCATTTGCGCATAAGCGCCGGAATGACATGGCTCGATTGCAGGTCGAAATTGTCATAAGGCCCATAGAGATTGGTCGGCATGGCGGATATGAAATCAACGCCATATTGCTTACGATAGGCTTGGCATAGCTTAATGCCGGCGATTTTGGCAATCGCATACCATTCATTGGTTGGTTCCAGCGCCCCTTGCAACAAGGCGTCTTCAGTCATGGGTTGGGGGGCATGTTTGGGATAAATGCAGCTTGAACCCAAAAATAAGAGTTTCTCAACATTTTGCTGAAAGGCCGCATGGATAATATTGGCCTCAATCATCAGATTGTCATAAATGAAATCGGCCGGATAGCTGTTATTGGCCAATATGCCACCAACGCACGCCGCGCAAACAATCACCGCATCGGGCTTATTATCTTTCATCCAGCTTTCCACTTCAGCTTGCCGCGTCAGATCGGCATCACTGCGCTCGGCGGTCAGCACGTCACAATCATGCGCTACCAGGGCCCGCATAACGGCGCGGCCAACCATGCCATTATGACCGGCGACCCAAATGCGTTTGCGGCTCAATGAATACATTAAAAATCTGCCAGTTTAATGTCAGCCACGGGCTGTTTGGCATTATGGAGAGCCACGCTGACCATCTCCGCAACCAGCGCCTCCAGACCGATTTTAGCTTCCCAGCCCAGTTTCTCTTTTGCTTTTGTGGGGTCGCCAATCAAGAGCTCCACCTCGGTGGGGCGGAAATAGCGCGGGTCAATCTCCACCAACACATCGCCGGTTTTCGTGTCCTTGCCGACTTCCTCGACCCCTTCGCCTTGCCAAACAATCTCGCGGTCAAGCTCGGCGAACGCCAGCTCGACAAAGCGGCGCACTGTCTCTGTGCGCCCGGTAGCCAATACGAAATCATCGCCTTCATGATGGTTGATGATGGCGTGCATGCCTTCGACATATTCTCTGGCATGGCCCCAATCGCGTTTGGCATCAAGATTGCCCAAATAAAGCTTTTTCTGCTTGCCAGTCTCTATATTGGCCGCCGCCAAGGCAATTTTTTGTGTCACGAAGGTTTCGCCGCGCATCGGGCTTTCATGGTTGAAAAGAATGCCGTTTGAGGCATGCATGCCATAAGCTTCGCGATAATTGACGCAAATCCAATAAGCGTAAAGCTTGGCGACGGCATATGGCGAGCGCGGGTAAAACGGGGTCATTTCGCTTTGCGGCACTGCTTGCACCTTGCCATAAAGCTCCGAGGTGGAAGCCTGATAAAATCTGGTTTTTTCGGACAACCCAAGCGTGCGAATGGCTTCTAAAAAGCGCAACGTGCCGAAAGCATCTGCATTGGCGGTATATTCTGCCGTCTCAAAACTGACTTGCACATGACTTTGTGCCGCTAAATTGTAAACTTCATCGGGCCCTATTGATTGCATCAACCGCATGATATTGCTGCTATCCGTCATATCTCCGTAATGCATAAAGAAGTCAGTGTCGCCTTCGTGCGGGTCTGCGTAAATGCCGTCAACCCGTTGTGTATTGAAGGATGAAGCGCGACGCTTCATGCCATGCACTTCATAACCTTTATCAAGCAGTAAACGCGCGAGATAAGCCCCGTCTTGACCAGTTACTCCGGTAATCAACGCCTTTTTGCGTGACATTTGGCTCTCCTTGCTTTTCGACTTTTGTGATTATCGCGTTCGCTAAGTTTTGTCCATTGATAGTGGACATTAAATTGTATAGTTTTCCGGCTCTTATGGGGTTTGAAAGTGACTGTAAAAACAGCTCTCGTGACCGGTATCACCGGACAAGATGGTGCCTATTTGGCGCAATTATTACTGCATAAAGGCTATCGCGTCATCGGCGCAGTGCGGCGCGCCTCAACCCTAATTCTACCGCGTCTGGTGGCGCTCGATTTGGTTGAACAGGTCGAATTGCGAACGTTGGATATACACGATTTTGCTTCCATGATGCGGCTGATTGAAGAACTTGCGCCCGATGAGATCTACAATCTAGGCGGGCAAAGCTCACCGCAAGCCAGTTTCCAGCAACCGCTCTATACCGGCCAAACAGCCGGTATGGGTGTCTTGCGCCTTATGGAAGCGGTTAAGCTGGTTAATCCTGACATTCGGATATTTGAAGCGGCGAGTAGTGAAATTTTCGGTTTGGGAAGTAAAAACCCGATTTGTGAAAAGCAAGATTTCCATCCCCGTTCACCCTATGGTGTGGCCAAATTATTTGCCTATTGGTCAGTAGTCAATTACCGGGAAGCGCACGGGTTGCATGCCTCCAACGGCATTATGTTTAGCCATGAAAGCCCGTTGCGCGGGATGGAATTCGTAACCAGAAAAATCACCACCAGCTTGGCGCAAATTGCCTGCGGCAGCCAGCAAATGCTGACGCTCGGCAATCTTGACAATGCGCGCGATTGGGGGTTCGCCGGTGACTATGTTGAGGCGATGCGGCTGATGCTGCAACAAGAGGCGGCGGATGATTATGTGATTGCCAGCGGGCACACCCATAGCGTACGCGAATTCGTGTCTTTGGCCGGGCAAGCCATCGGCTTGGACATTGAATTTGACGGCGAAGGGCTTGAAACGCGGGGTTTTGATAAAAAAACCGGGCAGCAAATCATTGCCGTAAGCGCTGATTTTTATCGCCCCAGCGAGCCCGACCCGCTAACAGGCGATGCAACAAAAGCGCATAAGAAATTAAATTGGCGGCCGAAACGAAGCTTTGAAGAATTGGTGGTAATGATGGCGGAGAGTGACCTTGAGCGCACGCGCAATGGGCGAGTTTGGTATTGATGCAGTTACGCGCTTTTCTTGTTCATTTGTTCACCGCGTCGGGACTCATCCCGATGATGCTGTCGGTCGATGCGATTTGGCACGATGACGCATTTTTGGCGCTTATTTGGCTCGGCGTTGCCATGCTGATTGACGGATTGGACGGGCCTTTGGCGCGCCGCTTTGCAGTGAGCGAGCATTTGCCACAAATTGACGGGGCCATTCTTGACCATGTGATTGATTTCACTGGCTATTGCTTCCTGCCCGCCCTAATGGTTTATCATTTCGCATTGGTACCGGAGGGCTGGGCCATTGCCGTGACCAGCTTCATGCTGATGACTGCGCTTTATACTTTCGCAAATAAACAAGCAAAGACGGACGAATATGATTTTCGTGGTTTCCCCGCTTTGTGGAATGTTGCGGTTTTTTACATGATTGTTTTTAACAGTTCCACGTGGCTCAACTTGTCGGCCATTATCTTTTTGGGCGTGATGACTTTTGCGCCGGTGCGCTTCATCCATCCGCTGCGCGTTGTCGCCTTGCGCCGGCTCACCGTGCCGCTTTTGATTGTTTGGACAATCATGGTGTTTGCCTATTTGGGCATGGGCCGCGATGCCATGCCGAATGAGATGAATATTTTGTTTTGGCTGCTGAGCATTTATTTTCTCGTTCTATCGGCGTGGCGCAGTTGGGCATTGCGCAAGACGGGGGATAAGAAATGACGCAGACAAAAACAACCCCTCAGGAACGAATTCGCGGCATGGGGCTGTTATTTGTCTGTCTCATGACTTTGGGCATGGGGCATTCGCTGTTCTTTGCCATTTTCCCGCCTTTGGCCCGCGATTTGGGCCTTAGTGAAGTGCAGGCCAGTGCCATTTTCTCCCTGTCGGCCGTTTTGTGGGTATTGATGAGCCCGTTTTGGGGACGGCGCAGCGATGTGTGGGGGCGCAAGCCGGTTATTTTATTGGGCCTGATCGGCTTTGGCGTATCAACCGGCGGCCTCGCCATTTTGCTGGTCATCGGTCAGCAGGGCTGGCTGCCCTTAATGACGCTTTACGGTTTTATGATACTCATGCGCAGCATTTTCGGTTTTTTCGGTTCCGGCTCACCCTCCGCCGCACAAGCATATATTGCCGATCGCACAACACGTGAAGAACGTACAAGCGGCGTCGCTGCCATTGGTGCGGCTTTTGGCATGGGCACGATTATCGGCCCCGGCTTTGCCGCCGTGCTAGCGGCGGTGCATTTGCTCGCGCCGTTTTTCGCTGTCGCCGTTTTTGCCCTATGCGGCGCGCTGGCGATCGCACTATTTTTGCCGGAGAGACAAAAACCTGCTGCCAGCAGCAGAGATGCGCCGCCTTTGAAAATTACCGATAAGCGCATTCGCCTGTTTTTGTTTCTCGGCGTCACCGTATCGACCATAGGTGCGGCGGTGATGCAAGTGGCGGCATTTTTTGTTATGGATACAATGCATTTGAGTGGTCAGGAAACCGCGCAAGTGGTCGGCGTTGGCATGATGGCCATGGCCATGGCGACCTTATTTGCCCAGCTGGTCATTATTCCGCGGACTAATGCCTCGGTGCGTGCGCTTTTGGTGATGGGCATTCTCATCACCATGCTGGGCATTGCCTTTCTCTTATTCCCGATTATGAACAGCGCGCTTTTTGCCGTTTCCATGACGCTGCAGGGGCTTGGTTCCGGGCTGATGCGCCCAGCCGTTGCGGCCGGCGGCTCACTGGCGGTGGAGCCGGACGAGCAGGGTGCGGTGGCCGGCTTCAATTCCTCGACCGCGGCTGTCGGTTTTGTTTTTGTGCCGCTTGTCTTAATGCCGCTTTATCTTTATTCCCCGACTGCGCCTTTCTGGGTCGCCTTTGTGTTGTCCGGTCTCATGCTGCTGACCACTCGTTCAAAGCAGCTTGATGTCATGGAAGCACCAATTGACGGCGAAGGAATTGAAGAAGCGGTGATGAGCCGTCCCGACCGCCATAAAAATTATTAATCAAAAACGCCTTGCGCCTGCCAATTTTGAACTTGCTGTTTAATGCTGGAAGCAAACCCCAGCGGTTGGTCAAGTAGCACATGATGGCGTGCATTCAATAAATCGAAATGCGGCATGGTCGGGCGCAGGCTTTTCATGTAAGTGATGATTTCATTGCGCGTAATGTTTTCCCAATCATGCGATAACGCACCAAACATGGCTGCGCTCGGTAGGGTCAGGTCGCGATAGATCTCCGGCCAATCGTGCCCCATTGGGAAGTCACGATACATATGCGGGTCAAATTTCCATGTCCAGCCACCCCCGACTTGCCGCAAAGAATGCTCGCCAATGTAATCGATAATAAATTGATTGGCGCAAGGCTGTTCGGGTTGTAATCGAAAGCGCGCCAAAGCCGTGTCAAAATCTTTATAGATTCGGGTCGGACGTGTTTCGCGTGGCCGCATGACGCCGTTTTTATCTTCTTCCATATACCATTCTTCATGCGCATGGGGCGGGCGCACATAATAATCGCACATCATCAGCGCCGCCAATTCTCCGTGATAAAGATGGCTGGTCATCAAGCTCACCATGCCACCCATAGAATGGCCGATAATTGCCGGTTTGGAGGTAAAACCCGCATGGCGCACCATGGTGATGAGCGCCTCGGCCATAATTTCGCGCTTATAGTCTTGCAGCCAACCGCTATCGCCCATGCCGGGTAGGTCAACGGAAATGGCATTGTAATAAGGGCTTAAAAGAGGTGCTATGAAATCATACCAACGCGCATGTGCGCCGCCGCCATGCACCAAAACCAAATTCGGTGCATCAGCATCGGGGCCGGCCCATTGGCGATAATGAAGCTCCGTCTGCTCATAGGCGACTGTTTTGTCCTGCGGTTTGTTGGCTAATGCATCGACAAACCATTGCGGGGCTTCGTCAATGCGTTCCCCGGCCGGAAGCAGCTCCTGCTGGCCGCCATTTTGCGCTTTCATGAAAATCTCCCAAGAATGGCCGTTAAAATACATAAAAATCGTACTTTGTGAAGATTGATAATCGACACTATTACAAAAGCGTTTCGGCGCTTGACAGAGCAGGGTCTCTCTCATATGTTCGCGGCTTCTAAGGCCGATTTCGGCCTTTGTATTTTGGGAGCCGAAGATGAAAGTCCGCAATTCTTTGAAGTCGCTGCGTGACCGTCACCAGAAAAACCAGCTGGTGCGTCGTCGTGGTCGCCTTTATGTCATTAATAAAACCAATAAGCGGTTTAAGGCACGCCAAGGCTAATTGGCTTTTCACCGCCCAAACCTCCAGGCGGGGCTGATTTGTTCTTTCGATATAGGCTGATGTTGGTCGGTGTTTTTTCTGTCATTTTTATTTTAGGCCTTATGGCCTGGCTGCATGATGCGCGTTTGCGCGCCCGGCTTATGGCCGATTTGCCGCCTGCCGGTTCGTTTATCGAAACGCGCGGCGCAACTTTACATTATTTGTCAAAAAATACCGAGGCCGGTAAAGACAAGCCGGTTTTTGTGCTGATCCACGGCTCCAGCGCCAATGCGCATGATATGATGCTGGCTTTAGGTGATGATTTGGCGGCGCATGGCACGGTCTTGAGTTTTGACCGCCCGGGCATTGGACGGTCGAAAACCAAATCAGCTGACCGAGAAATGTCTGACCCGCGCGCGCAGGCGCGCGAAATTCATCAAGCCGTGCGCGCCATGGGTTATGAAATGCCGGTCATCATCGGGCAAAGCTGGGGCGGCTCCACCGCTTTGGCCTATGCGCAAGTGCTGGGTGAAGAAATCACCGCTTCCATCATGCTCGCGCCGCCCATTATTCCGTGGTATGGCCCTGATTATTGGGCCAATCGGCTGGTTACTTTGCCGATTATCGGGCCGATTTTGTCCAATATTGTCTTGACCAAATATGGTGCAGCGCAAATGCAAGCCGGTTCTGAGAGTGCAGCTTGGCCGGAAACAGCGCCGCAAAATTATGTGCGCGATGCCGCCATTGCGCTGATTTTGCAACCGCGCGCTTTCCGCACCAATGCGATTTATGCGATGAATTTGAAGCATCATCTCGAAGATATGCAGAAAACTTATGAGCATATGCCGGGCACGCAAAACAAACTGCTTATCATTCATGGCGACAAGGATCGCACGGTGAATATTGATTATAATGCTGCCTCGCTTCTGGCCTTGCGGCCTGATGTTGAACTGCTCGAATTGGTCGGAGCCGGCCATTTGCTGCACCATACATGGAAACGGGAAATTACGGCAGAAATCATGCGCTTTTTGGCTGACGGCAAAACCACGCCGGGCCGCCATTTACGCCGCAAAGAAAGTTGAGGCGCCATGTCGCCGGTGTTAGCCAGCCGTCTTGGAGATGAAGCCTGCAATCGCCGGTTTTTGATTATTTGCGACCATGCCAGCAATTACATACCGCCAGAATTGAACGGGCTGGGGCTGCCGAAAGAAGAATTGGCGCGACATATTGCTTATGATATTGGCGCGCTTCAAGTCGCTCAGCGAATTGCTGACGGGTTGAATTGCCCTTTGGTGGCGTCGCAGTTTTCGCGCTTGCTCATTGACCCCAATCGCGGCCTAGATGATCCAACATTGGTGATGAAACTATCTGATGGGGCGATTATTCCGGCCAATCGTAATATTGACCCGTTTCAAGACAAAGCCGCTTGGCAGGCGCGCATCAATGATTATTACGCACCTTATAATCAGACCATTGAGACTGCAGTGGATGCCGCTTTAGCCGCGGGACAAATACCAATAATTCTTTCCGTGCACAGTTTTACGCCCGCTTGGCGAGGGCAGGCACGCCAATGGCAAGCAGCCATTTTATGGGATAGGGATGACCGCTTGCGCAATCTCATGCTTGACTATATGGCGCATCACAGTGATATTTGTTTCGGTGATAATGCGCCTTATTCGGGGCGGCTGAAAAATGATTGCCTTTACCGCCACGGAACGACAAACGGTTTGCCGCACGGCCTTATTGAATTGCGCCAAGATGAAATAAAAGACGAAGCCGGGCAGGCGCTGTGGGCCGGGCATATGATCGAGATTATGCGTTTGGCCGAACAAATCGAAGAGATGGCTGAAATCCGCCATTTCGGGTCTCTGACTGATACGCATTTACGGGGTAAAATCTAAGCTTGTGCGATGCAAAGCTTTTGCTATATTTGCGCCCTATCGAGCGGGGAGAATAATATGACCGATACCAATGACAGCCAAGATTGGGGCGAAGAAATGGATCGCCCCGAACATGAACATACCTATGAGGCATTTCTGGACTACACAAAATGGAGCATTGTCTTCATTACCATTATTTTGGTCATGCTCCTGCTCTTTGTATATGGCTAGACCATGCGCTTGGCCCGTCGCCGTAAATTGAAAATCGGGAGTAATCAATGGCTGTAAGCCTGACTGTATTGAAGGAAGCAGGCGGTGAACCGCGTGTTTCTGCAACGCCGGAGACGGTGAAGAAAATGACCGGCCTTGGCATTAAGGTAACGGTTGAAGCCGGTGCGGGTGAAGCATCCGGCTTTGCCGATGCCGACTATAAACAGGCCGGCGCAACCGTCACCAAAGCAATGGCGGCCGTTTTGAAAAAATCCGATTTGGTATTTGGCGTGCGCGCGCCTTCCGCTGCGCAGGTGAAAGCAATGAAGAATGGGGCGGTTCTTGTTGCCTCCCTCAACCCTTATCAAAACGCGGCCGCTGTGAAATCCTATGCGGCAGCGAAAATTCAAGCCATGGCGATGGAGTTGATGCCGCGCATTACGCGCGCTCAATCTATGGATATTCTGTCCTCGCAATCAAATTTGTCCGGCTATAAGGCGGTGTTGGATGCAACGGCAGAATATGGTCGCGCTTTGCCGATGATGATGACGGCGGCGGGAACCGTCCCCGCGGCGCGCGTTTTCGTTATGGGAGCTGGCGTTGCCGGTTTGCAGGCTATTGCTACGGCCAAGCGATTGGGTGCCATTGTCAGTGCCACTGATGTGCGCCGCGCTGCCGCCGAGCAGGTTGAAAGTCTGGGTGGCACATTTGTCATGGTGGAAGCCGATGATAATGATAGCGGCGAAACTGAAGGCGGTTATGCCAAGGAAATGAGCGCCGATTATCAAAAGCGCCAGCAAGCGCTGGTGACCGAACATATCGCCAAGCAAGACATTGTTATTTGCACAGCGCTTATTCCGGGCCGCCCGGCACCGGAATTGGTAACCAAGAAAATGCTGGAAGGCATGAAACCCGGCGCGGTGCTGGTTGATTTGGCTGTTGAACAGGGCGGCAATTGCAAATTGTCGAAAGCTGGTAAGGTAACGACACATAAGGGCGTAAAACTGGTCGCGCATCATAATGTGCCGGGTCGCTTGGCCGGAAATGCGTCGGAATTATTTTCCCGCAATTTGTTTAATTTCCTCGATGCGTTTTTTGATAAAGAGACAAAGGAACTGGTGCTGGATTGGGAAGACGAAATCATTGCCGGTATCGGTTTGACCCGTGACGGGTCGGTTGTCCATCCGGCGCTACAAAAGAAAAAGCCGACGAAAAGGGCGGCCGCAAAAAAGCCTGTCATGAGAAATGCGGCGGCCAAAAAGCCAGCTAAAAAACCGGTTAAAAAGGCGGCCAAGGGAGCAAAAAAATGAATGTAGATGCCATTATCTATCTGTTGAGCATTTTCGTTATGGCCGTTTTCGTCGGTTATTACGTGGTCTGGTCGGTGACCCCGGCCTTGCACACACCGCTTATGTCGGTCACCAATGCCATTTCGTCGGTGATTATTGTCGGCGCGTTGGTCGCTATTGGGGCTGATGTCAGCGTCGATAACCAAGCCGGAGCGATGACACGCTGGCTCGGTTTCGGTGCCGTTATTTTGGCGTCCATTAATATTTTCGGCGGCTTTCTAGTGACCCAGCGCATGCTCGCCATGTATCGTAAAAAAGATTAGGGGTCGGACTGATGAGCGCTAATGTATCAACCCTTCTCTATCTTGTTTCAGGTGTCTTTTTCATTCTGTCTTTGCGCGGGCTATCGAGCCCCGCAACATCGCGGCAGGGTAATTATTTCGGCATGGCCGGCATGGCCATTGCGGTCGCTACAACGCTGACGCTTCTCGATAATAATTCATTGGAAAGCTTTGGTATTATCGCCGCCGGTGTCGCCATTGGCGGCATTATCGGCGCGGTGATTGCGCGCCGTATCGCCATGACCGATATGCCGCAATTAGTTGCCGCTTTTCACTCGCTGGTCGGCATGGCAGCCGTATTGGTTGCGTGGGCCGCGTTTTTGTCACCTGAGGCATTCGGCATTGTGAAGAATGGCGCAATCATGACGGCCAGTCTTGTCGAGATGTCGCTTGGCGTCGCCATTGGCGCGATTACTTTCTCTGGCTCGGTGATTGCTTTTGGCAAGCTGCAAGGCACCATGTCCGGCGCACCCATATTGCTGCCGCAACGACATGCCATCAACATCATCATTTTCGTCAGCATTTTGGCTGGCATTGTCTATCTTTGTCTCGATCCGACCAATCAGTTGGCCGAAGTGTTCTTGTTTGTCACCGTATTGTCCTTTGCCATCGGCTTTTTGATAATCATCCCCATTGGTGGTGCGGATATGCCGGTTGTCGTGTCCATGCTGAATTCTTATTCAGGTTGGGCGGCTGCCGGTATCGGCTTCACTTTGGGCAATCTGGCTTTGATTATCACCGGCTCTTTGGTCGGCTCATCGGGCGCCATTTTGTCTTACATTATGTGTAAGGGCATGAACCGATCGTTCATCTCGGTCATTCTTGGCGGCTTTGGTGGCGAAGATGGTGCGGTTGCCGCCGGTGGCGTTGAACAGCGTCCGGTCAAACAAGGCAGCGCCGAAGACGCCGCCTTTATCATGAAAAACGCCGGTTCGGTCATTATCGTGCCGGGCTATGGCATGGCGGTGGCACAAGCCCAGCACGCCTTGCGCGAAATGGCAGATGAACTGAAAAAAGAAGGCGTGAAAGTAACTTACGCCATTCATCCGGTCGCCGGTCGTATGCCGGGTCATATGAACGTGCTATTGGCCGAGGCCAACGTCCCCTATGATGAAGTGTTTGAATTGGAAGACATTAATTCCGAGTTCCCGCAGGCTGATGTGGCCTTTGTTATCGGGGCCAATGATGTGACCAATCCGTCGGCCAAAACCGATCCGCAAAGCCCGATTTACGGCATGCCGATTTTGGATGTTGACCGCGCTGCCACAGTGCTGTTCATCAAACGCGGCATGGGCTCGGGCTATGCCGGTGTCGAGAATGAATTATTCTTCCGCGACAACACCATGATGTTGTTCTCGGATGCCAAGAAAATGGTCGAAAATATCGTCAAAGCCTTTTAGACAAAGGCGTTCCGACAAAAGAAAAGCCCCGCTTTATGAGCGGGGCTTTTGTTTCTTCAGGGCGTCAGTTAGTATTTACGCTTGCCGACAACCAAGCCTTCGCGCTGCGCGGCCTTGCGAGCCAGTTTGCGAACACGACGCACGCTTTCCGCTTTTTCGCGGGCGCGCCTTTCCGAGGGTTTTTCATAGTGATTCCGCAGCTTCATTTCACGGAAGACACCTTCACGCTGAAGCTTTTTCTTCAGAACCTTATAGGCCTGATCGACATTATTATCACGAACGGAAACTTGCACGTTTCATCACCCTTTCAAATCAAAATTCAGCGACTCATCGGCGCCGAGAAGGGTTGGTTTAGCAAGTTGGCGCGGCTTTGTCTAGGGCAAGCACAGCTTAATTGCGGCCCGCGCTGTGGTAGATTTACGCTTGTTTTTATGTCTGTTTGCCAACATAGTCGCGCCATGAGCGAAAAAAGTCCCTATGCCGAAACCCGCCTGGCCGTGCTTGCACAGGCTTTGCCGGAAGTGGCGTTTGAAGGTTGGTCAAATAACCTGCTGCAGCAAGCCATTGCGGCGGCTGAAATAGATCAGCCCATGGCTGAATTGGCCTTTGCGCGCGGTGTCGATACGTTGATTGAGACCTTTTCCGCGCAAGGTGATAACGAGATGCTGACCGCTCTCCCGACCCTTGATGGTATGAAAACCCGTGAGCGTATCACCGAGGCGGTGTGGCAGCGTTTGCTGGTCGATAGCGCCCATATTGAGGCAGCGCGCCGCGCCGCAAGCTATCTCTCAGTGCCAGGGCGGCAGAAATTGGCGGCTGATTTATTATTCAAAACGGCGCATCAAATGTGGCGTTGGGCGGCTGATACGGCGACCGATTATAATTATTACTCCAAACGGCTGATTTTGAGTGGTGTTATCGCGGCCACGCGGCTGTATTGGTTCGATGATGACAGCGAAGATTTCGGCAAAACCCGTGCCTTTCTTGAGCGGCGCATTGAAAATGTCATGCAATTTGAAAAAGTGAAAGGGCAAGCGCGCGACTGGTCGGCAAAAATTCACGGCGATAAAGCGCCGTTTGACCGGCTTATCGGCGCATTGGCGAAAATGCGCTACCGCCAAAGTTAAGAATTTTTTGTTTTCAATCGGGTCATATGGCCCATTTTTCGGCCCGGCCGCGCGTATGCCTTGCCGTAAAAATGCAAATAAGTCGCTTCTTGCGCCGCCAAATCGCGCCATTGTTCAATCTCATCGCCCAATAAATTGGTCATCACCGCATCGCTATGCGCTGTCGCATCGCCGAGCGGCCAAGCAGCAACGGCGCGCATATGCTGCTCAAACTGACCGACATGGCAAGCATCTTGCGTCAAATGGCCGGAATTATGCACACGTGGGGCGATTTCATTAATCAACAGCGCGTCGCCCACGACAAAACATTCAATCGCCAGCACGCCGACATAATCAAGCGCCGCCGCGAGTTTTCCAGCCATATTTTTCGCCGTGTCTTGCAGCGCGGCGGATAATTGCGCGGGTAGGGTGGAGCTGTACAAAATATGATTGCGATGGATGTTTTCGATAACGTCATAACAGACGGTGGCACCGTCTTGGCCGCGCGCCACCAAAATGGAAACTTCGCGATCAAACGGCACCAAGGCCTCCAAAATGGCAGCTTGCCCGTCCAATTCGGCCAGCACGGCAGCGAGGTTGCTGTCGCCATTTAAGCGCCATTGGCCCTTGCCGTCATAGCCAAAGCGGCGGGGTTTCAATATGCCCGCGCCGCCACATTGTGCCAAAGCTGCCTCAAGGCTCGCCAAATCGGTAACATCGAAGAAATCGGCAACGCCAAGACCCTGTGCGCGCATGAAGGACTTTTCTTCAAGCCGATCTTGGGCGATTTTCAACGCCTTGGCAGATGGAAAAACATGTTTCGAGGCTGCAATATGCTCGACTGTGGTGACGGGAATATTTTCAAACTCATAAGTGACGACATCAACCGCAGCGGCGAAAGCGGTTAAGGCGGTTTCATCATCATAAGCGGCGGTGGTGAAGGCGTGAGACACCTGCGCAGCGGGGCAGTCGGCTTCAGGGCAATAAATATGGCTTTTCAGTCCCAATTCAGACGCTGCCAGCGCCAGCATACGGCCTAATTGCCCGCCGCCGACAATGCCGATTGTGGCATTTGGCGACAAACTATTCTTTGTCACTGGGAAACTCTTGAACGTCGGCCGCGCGCGCAGCGCGCCAGGCTTTCAATCTTTCGGCCAATGCCACATCTTCATTGGCGACAATGGCGGCGGCCAAGAGCGCTGCATTTTTGGCCCCAGCCTCACCAATGGCTAAAGTGCCGACCGGCACACCGGCCGGCATTTGCACAATGGACAATAGTGAATCCTGCCCCGATAAAGCTTTTGATTGTATCGGGACGCCGAGCACGGGTATGGGTGTCAAGGCGGCAGTCATGCCCGGCAAATGGGCGGCCCCGCCGGCGCCTGCAATAATTACTTTCAAGCCGGTTTCTTTAGCGGCGCGCGCATAGTCATACATGCGGTCGGGGGTGCGGTGGGCCGAGACGATTTTGCACTCATGCACAACGGCCAATTCCTGAAGAATATCTGCCGCGTGTTTCATGGTCGGCCAATCGCTCTGGCTGCCCATAATTATGCCGATTTTCGCGTCGCTCATTATCGCCTCCGCCGCGTGAATTGCCCGTCCGAAAACAGGAAAGCGCGGGTATAGCCCGAATTATACATGGATTTCAAGCCGTTTTGCCGCTTTTTCGCATTTATTTATGGACACGGGCCAAGCAAGCTGTCACGCTGATCAAGCATAAAGGGGAGGTGGCTATGACCATCAATGCACGCCTCACAAGTTTGCAGCGCCAGCATAGTGAGCTGGAAGAGGAAATTCGTGCCCGACAGGCCGATTTGTCTGAAGACACGCTCGATATATGGACGCTCAAGCGCAAGAAACTTGCTCTTAAGGAGCAGATTGAGGCCTTGCGCGAGCAGGCATAAGCCCGCGCTGCAACTATGATTTAAAAACGTCTTCCGGACGCAGCGATTCCTCTGTGCCTTCGTCAGCCGCATCAGATGATGGGCTGTCGACAAATACTTGGCTGTCATCAATCGGTTTTGCCGGTTCCATTGCGGCTTCCACCGCTGTCTCCATCGCTGCCATTTCCGCCGATTCGCGGGTCACGGCAGTGGTTTCGGCCGCATCTTTAAGCACTTCGCCGTTTTTCGCCGCTTCGCGCGCCAGACGTTTTTGGCGCCGTTCTTCGCGTCTGGCCGCTTTGGCGACATATTCATCAAGCTCAATCTGACTGCACATACCCAAAGTCACCGGATCAAGCGGAGTGATATTGGCCATATTCCAATGGGTGCGTTCGCGAATGCTCTGAATGGTCGGTTTGGTGGTGCCGACAAGGCGACCGATTTCGGCATCATTGAGTTCCGGGTGGTTGCGCACCAGCCAAGCAATGGCATCGGGGCGTTCTTGGCGTTTGGAGAGCGGCGTATATCGTGAGCCTTTGCGCGGCTTGGGAGGCGGAATATCCCGCTTGGCATCGGCCAGTTGCAATTCAGCCGAAGCATCATTTTGGCAGCGTTCAATCTCATCGCGCGTTAATTGGCCATTGCTGATCGGGTCCATGCCCTTAATGCCGGCGGCAATATCGCCATTGGCAATGCCTTTCACTTCCAGCGGGTGCAAGCCGCAAAAGAGGGCAATCTGGTCGAATGTCAGGGCGGTATTGTCTACCAGCCAAACGGCGGTGGCTTTCGGCATAAGCGGTGCTGTCATGTCAGTCTCCAAACGATTAAAACGCTGCATAGGTTTAGTGACGCATGAGCCATGCATCAAATAAGCAACGATTTCAGTGAATATGGGGCTTATATAGCGCAAGCCCACCAAAGCTGCAAAGAAATTGTGCGCCTAGCTGTTGCAATCGAGAATGATTTTACCGATATGATGGCTGCTTTCCATATGCGAATGGGCTTTGCCCGCTTCGGCCAATGGATAAACGCTGTCGACAATCGGCTTTACCGCTGCGCCGATATGCGGCCAAAAGGCTTCATTGACGGCCATGGTCAGGCGGGTTTTCTCGGCCAAAGGGCGCGCCCGCAAGGTTGAGCCGGTCAAAGTCAGCCGTTTCAGCATGATAGGCAGAAAATTCACCTCCGCTGAAAACCCGTGCATGTAGGCGATATTAACAATGCGCCCGTCCATGGCCGCGGCCTCCATATTGCGCGCAATATAATCGCCGCCGACCATATCGAGAATAACATTGACGCCGGCGCCATCGGTGAAATCGCGGCATGCTTCAACAAAGTCTCGGCCGTTATAATTTATCGTCAAATCTGCACCCAAATCGCGGCATGCCGCGCATTTATCGTCGGAGCCCGCGGTGATGATGACTTTGGCACCGAAATGTTTGGCCATTTGAATGGCCGTGGTGCCGATGCCGCTTGAACCACCATGCACCAAAAGGGTTTCGCCTTTTCGCAATGCCCCGCCTTCAAAAATATTGGCAAAGACGGTGAAAATCGTCTCCGGCAAGGCGGCCGCATCGGTGAAGCTCATGGCATCGGGAATGGCCAGCGCATGGTCTTGATGTACGCAGGCATATTCAGCGTAAGCGCCACCGGCAACCAATGCCGCGACACGATCATCGATTTGCCACTTATCGGCATTGTCGCCCAGTGCGACCACAGATCCGGCAAATTCCAGCCCCATAATATCGGGCGCGCCGGGCGGCGGTGGGTAAAGCCCGATGCGCTGCATGCAATCGCCGCGATTGACCCCGGCCGCGCCAAGCCGTACCAAAATCTCGTCCGCTTGCGGTTTTGGTAGGCCATGCTTAGCCAAATGCAGGCTTTCGGGCGTGCCGTCGTCGCCAATTGAAATGGCATTCATGGTTTGGGGCAGTTTTCCGGACATTTGTGTTTCTTTCCATTACACTTAAACAATCCGAGATTAAGCATGGTGAGGCAGCGATGGAAGAGGAAAAAGATGCCCCGAAGGGCAGTGTTTTAGCACAATTAGCCGAACAGGATTTAAGCCTGCAAGGGGTGGAAGAATTGATTGCGCGTATTGGCTTGCTGAAAGAAGAAATAGGTCGCGCCGAGGCCATGCTGGAAAGCAAAAAGGGCTCCCGCAACGATGCAGAAGCTCTTTTCAAATAGGTTTTCAGCGCGTTTAACCGATAAAGCTGTCGAATTTTTTGTTGAAGCGCGAGACGCGACCACCACGGTCTACCAGCGTTTGTGACCCCTTGGTCCAAGCCGGATGGGTAGTCGGATCAATATCCAGCGTCAGCGTGGTGCCTTCTTCGCCATAGGTCGAGCGGGTTTGATAGGTGGTGCCATCGGTCATGGCCACCGTAATCATGTGATAATCGGGATGAATATTCTTTTTCATCGCCTTTTCCTTCTCAAATAGCGTTGAGCGCTTATATAAACAGAAGAAGAGTACTGTGCAAGTCGATATTGGAGGTCAATTTGGCCACTGGTGAAGCGGGACACGGCTTGCTCTGAGCAGCGCAATTCAACTGAGAAAGGGGCGTGCACCGTGTCACGCAATGATGCCGCCGAAGCGGTTGCTCAAATGGAAGAAGATGCCAAACGTCGGCCGCGCGCACGCAGCTTGCAGCCTTTGCGTGCGCTCATTCCTTTTATCGGCCAATATCCGAGCCGTGTGATGGCCGCGTTTTTCTCCTTGTTGGCCGCTACCGCGGCTACTTTGGCAATGCCGATTGCCGTGCGCTTTATGATTGATAATGGCTTTTCGACCGAAGATGCCAGTTCAATCGATCGCTATTTTCTCGCCATGCTAACTGTCGCCATTGTGCTGGGCTTGGCCAGCGCCATGCGGTTTTATTTTGTTTCATGGATTGGGGAACGGGTAACTGCCGATTTGCGCGCCGCCGTCTATAATCACATCACCACATTGTCACCGGCATTTTTTGAAGTAACACGCACTGGCGAAGTCCTGTCACGCCTCACTGCCGATACGACGCTGATTAAAACCGTGGTCGGCTCCTCGGCCTCCATTGCTTTGCGCAATCTTTTCATGTTTGTCGGTTCGGCCATTATGTTGGTCTATACCAGCGCCTCATTGGCCGGTCTGGCAGCGCTGACCCTACCGGCGGTGATTATGCCGGTGATTGTGTTTGGCCGCATGGTGCGCCGTTTGGCGCGGGCCAGCCAAGACCGCATTGCCGATACGGCGAGCCATGCCACAGAAACCATAAGTGCCATGCAGACAGTGCAAAGTTTTACGCATGAAAATGAAGACCGCCGCATTTTCTCAAGCGCTGTTGAAGGGTCGTTTGATACTGCCAAGCTGCGTATTTTGGCGCGTGCCGGTATGACGGCCATCGCCATTGTTCTGATTTTTGCAGGTGTGACCGGCATTTTATGGCTTGGTGCACAATATGTGCTGGACGGGTCTATGAGCGGCGGCACGCTGGGGCAGTTTATTCTCTATGCGGTTTTATGCGCCACTTCCATCGGTGCATTGTCGGAAGTGTGGGGCGAGGTGCAATTGGCGGCCGGTGCAACCGAGCGTCTGGTGGAAATTCTTCAGGTCGAGCCGGTCATTCAACCCCCGGCCAGTCCGAAAACACTGCCGCAGCCGCCGCAGGGTCATATCGCCTTTGACAATGTTACTTTTCACTATCCGACGCGGCCGGAGATTTCGGCTTTGAGCGGCTTGTCATTGGCCGTGACACCGGGCGAGACCGTGGCATTGGTGGGCGCTTCGGGTGCGGGAAAATCAACTGTTTTCCAATTATTGTCGCGTTTCTATGACCCGCAAGACGGGCGTATCAGCATTGATGATGTGGCCCTGCCGGATATGACGCCGCAAACCGTGCGCGGGGCGCTGGCCATCGTGCCGCAAGAGACTGTGGTATTTGCCAAAACAGTGCTGGAAAATATCCGTTTCGGGCGACCCGAGGCATTGGAAGCGGAAGTGATTGCCGCGGCCAAAGCGGCTCAGGCCGATGAGTTTATCGCGCGTTTGCCGCAAGGCTATGCGACCGAATTGGGTGAGCGCGGCGTCACCTTGTCAGGCGGGCAACGCCAGCGCATCGCGATAGCGCGCGCCATTTTGCGCGACGCGCCGGTTTTATTGCTCGATGAAGCAACCAGCGCGCTCGATGCGGAAAGTGAGACATTGGTGCAAAAAGCACTTGGCAATCTGATGGAAGGGCGCACCACTTTGGTGATTGCACACAGGCTGGCAACGATATTAAAAGCCGATCGGATTATTGTGATGGAAGGTGGCAAAGTTACGGCGCAAGGCAAACATCATGAATTGCTGGCACAAGGCGGGCTTTATGCGCGTTTGGCTGATTTGCAATTCGGTAGAGAAGCGGCTGAATAGGCTAGAGATTGTCCAAAAGCGCCGCGTGAATGGCTCCATTGCCGGCCACCATATTGCCGTTTTCAAGCATTTTCTGGCGGTTGATGTCATCGGAAACCAAGCCTCCGGCCTCACGCACCAAGACAATGCCGGCGGCATAGTCCCAAGCTTCCAAACCAAATTCCACATAGCCGTCAAAGCGACCGGCGGCGACATAGGCGAGGTCGAGCGCGGCTGAACCGAAATTGCGAAGCCCGGCCACTTGCGGCAGTAATTTCTCGATTTCAGGCGCCGGTATTTTGAATCCGTCGGGTGATTTATAGGCAAAGCGGGATGAGATCACTGCCTCTGACAAATTTTTGCGGGCTGACACGCGCAAACGACCGCTCGGTCCATAAGCCCCTTGTCCGCGTTCGGCAAAAAACAATTCATCGGTAATCGGATTATAGACAATACCGGCCACCAAAGTGCCTTCGCGCTCCAAAGCCACGGAAATGGCAAAATGCGGTATGCCGTGCAAGAAATTTGTCGTGCCGTCCAATGGGTCTATAACCCACCGATGGGTCGTATCAGCGCCTTCCACCACACCGCGCTCTTCCATCAAAAAGCCATAGCCAGGACGCGCTTCTGAAAGTTCTTCAAAAAGGATTTTCTCGGCCTTCAAATCGGCCTGCGAGACGAAATCGCCGGGACCCTTTTTCGACACTTGCAGGTTTTCAACTTCGCCGAAATCGCGGCGCAGTGCGCGGCCCGCCTTCTCAACGGCGGCGCGCATCACATTCATGGCCGGCGATTGTGTCATTTAGTCGGCTCGTTTCAGATAGGTGACTTCATTGGTATCGACGATGATTTTATCGCCGATTTCAATAAAGGGCGGGACCATGACCCGCACGGCATTATCGCAAATGGCAGGCTTGTTGGAGCTGGCGGCGGTTTGCCCTTTTACCACCGCTTCGGTTTCGCTTACTTCCAAAGTCACTTGATCGGGCAGGCGAATGCCGATGGGTTTGCCTTCATGGCTCTCCACCACGACATTCATGCCGTCTTGCAAAAATGCGGCGCGGTCGCCGACAAACTCGGCTTGCAGCTCAATCTGCTCATAGCTTTCCGTATCCATGAAAACCAGCATATCGTCGCTTTCATAGAGAAACTGATAATCGGTCTGCTCAAGGCGCACACGCTCCACCTTATCGGCCGAACGAAAGCGTTCATTGAGCTTGGAGCCGTTGATTAAATTCTTCAGTTCAATTTGCGCAAAAGCCCCGCCTTTGCCTGGCTTTACATGTTGCAGTTTTACTGCGACCCATAATTCGCCATTGTGTTGAATGACATTGCCGGGTCGAATTTCATTGCCGTTGATTTTCATCGGACTTCACCTTCACGCCTTTAAGTTGAGGTCTGATAGCATAGCGGCAAAGCGCGGCAAATGCTTATTTGTCATGGGCCGTATCAAAGATGTCATTAAAGGCGCGCACCGCCGCCGCGGCTCCCTCGCCATGCTGCCAAACACCGGCCGAGGCTGCGATGAAATCAGCGCCGGCAGTAACCAGCGGTGCGGTATTATCGGGTGTGATGCCGCCAATGGCGACGCAGGGCAATTCCACAAATTCTTGCCAAAAGCACAATATATCCGCATCGGCTTTGCTCTTGGCCTGTTTGGTTTGCGTGTCGTAAAACGCACCAAAGGCGACATAGTCAGCCCCCGCTTCGCCCGCTTCCATGGCTAAATGCTTGCTGTAATGGCAGGTCACGCCGATGATTTTATCGCCTCCCAATATGGCGCGTGCCGCTGCATAGGGCATATCGTCTTGGCCAATATGCACTCCATCGCAGTCATATTGCTCGGCCAATTGTGGGTTGTCGTTCAAAATAAACGCCACATTCTGGGCATGGGCTATCGGCATGAGTCGGTCAATCGCCTCGGCAATCACGCCCTCATCGGGCGATATATTATCGGCATTTTTCAGACGCAATTGCAGGCAAGCGACATCTCCGGCCGACAAAGCTTCATCGAGAAGTGGCGCGAATGCTTGCAAGTCAATTTGTGGCGGGGTGATGAGATAAAGTCGCGTGCGTGCGCGGCCTGGCGGCTTTTGTAGGGCCATTATCTGCCGTCACCTGTGCCCGATGCTTGTCCCAAATGGCGCAGCTTATGGTCAGCCAGCACGCAAGCCATCATCGCCTCACCGACCGGCACGGCGCGAATGCCGACACAGGGGTCGTGGCGGCCTTTGGTAACAATATCGGTTTCATTGCCGTCAACATCAACGGTTTGGCGCGGCGTTAAAATCGACGAAGTCGGTTTGACGGCAAAGCGCACAACGACATCTTGGCCGGTGGAAATGCCGCCCAATACGCCACCGGCATGATTGCTGGTGAAACCTTTTTTGCTCATTTCATCGGCATTTTCCTCGCCCGACAAAGCGGCCGCCGCAAAGCCATTGCCAATCTCAACGCCTTTGACCGCGTTAATACTCATCATGGCGGCGGCCAAATCCGTGTCTAGCTTGCCATAAACAGGCGCGCCCCAACCGATGGGCACGCCGGAGGCAACCACTTCAATAACCGCGCCGCAACTTGAACCGGCTTTGCGCACGCCATCGAGATAATCTTCCCATTGCTTGGCGGCTTGCGCGTCAGGACACCAGAACGGGTTGTTTTCAACTTCGTCCCAATTCCAATTATCACGGTTGATCTCATAAGGCCCCATTTGCACCAAAGCGCCGCGAATGGTGACGCCATCCAGCACTTTGCGCGCAATTGCCGAAGCGGCGACGCGCGCTGCCGTCTCGCGTGCCGATGAACGACCGCCGCCGCGATAATCGCGAATGCCGTATTTTTCCATATAGGTAAAATCGGCATGGCCGGGGCGATATTTGTCTTTGATCTCGCCATAATCTTTCGAGCGCTGGTCGCTGTTTTCAATCAGCAGGGAAATTGGCGTGCCGGTGGTCACTTGCGCGCCGGTATCTGGGTCTTCAAACACGCCGGAGAGAATTTTCACTGCATCGGCTTCGCGCCTTTGTGTAGTGAACTTATTTTGCCCGGGCCTTCTTTTATCCAGCCAATGTTGAATGTCGGCCTCGGTCAGAGGTAGGCGTGCAGGCGTGCCGTCAATCACGCAACCCAAAGCGGGCCCGTGGCTCTCGCCCCAGCTCGTCACGCGAAACAAATGACCGAAACTATTATGCGACATCAGCCATCCTCGCTTTGGGCCGCTTTCAAATCGTCAAAAGCGGCCATGCCGATCGTGTTATAGCCGACATCGACATAATGGATTTCACCGGATACACCGGCTGACATATCGGACAGCAAATAAACCGCCGATTGGCCGACCTGTTCTTTGGTGACATTGCGGCGCATCGGTGCATTGGCCTCGTTCCATTTCAGCATTTCGCGAAAATCGCCAATACCGGCCGCCGCCAATGTGCGGATGGGGCCTGCTGAAATGGAATTGACGCGAATACCTTTCGGCCCCAAATCGCTTGCCAAATAGCGCACGGAAGCCTCCAGCGCCGCTTTGGCGACGCCCATGACATTGTAATGCGGAATGACTTTGGCCGCACCATAATAGGACAGAGTTATCATCGAACCGCCTTCTTCCATAAGCTTTTCCGCCCGTTGCGCCACTGCGGTGAAGCTGTAGCAGCTAATGTTTAGCGCTTTGTCAAACGCTTCCGCTGAGGTGTCGACATAACGTCCCATCAGCTCTTCTTTACCGGCAAAAGCAATGGCGTGGACGACGAAGTCCAGCTTTTCCCATTTGGATTCAAGTTTTTCAAACAAGGAGTTCATGCTGGCTTCATCGGTGACATCGCATGGTTCGACGAAATCCGCGCCGACGCTTTCGGCCAGAGGCGCAACGCGCTTCAGCAACATTTCACTTTGATAGGTGAAGGCAAGCTCCGCTCCGGCATCGGCGCATGCTTGGGCAATACCCCAAGCGATGGAGTTTTTATTGGCGACCCCCATTATTAGGCCGCGTTTTCCTTGCATAATCTTCTGGCTCATAATGCTCTCAATTCAATCGCTGATTCAGCTTCACCTGTATAAACTGCGCCGCACAAAAAGCCTAGCGGCTATGAAATTCAAAGTTTTGCGTTTTGACGGCGAGCAATTGCCGTGCCGGTGGATAACCCTGTGCGGCGGCTTTTTTAAGCCAGTGCATGGCTTTTTCGCTGTCGCGTTCAATCAGCGCGCCGGAAAAATACATTTGCGCCAAATTCGTTTGTGACGGCGCATGGCCAAGCTTGGCGGCTTTCTCATAAAAGCGGCTTGCTTTTCTGCCGTTCTGGGTGACACCTTGCCCCAGTCGATAGAGATGGCCGAGATTACGCAAAGCGGCGAGGTCATAATTATCGGCCAAAGGCTGCCAAAGCTCGCGCGCGGCTTCATAATTACCCGCCTCATAGGCTTTGATGCCGCGCTCAAAGTCGATCTTGAAACGCGCGGTCTCGGGCGGGGCGGCGCAGGCGGCCAAAAGCAGCATGGCAACAGTCAATAATTTGCAAGCGGGGCGCATGCCCTTATATATAGCGGAAAGAGCCGATAAAGGAACTTAAGGAAAATTAATGAGCTTATTTATCGACATACCCAGCGACCCGATTGCCGCTTTTGACGATTGGTTGCAAGAGGCCGCCAAAAGCGAGCCGAATGACCCCAATGCGATGGCGCTGGCGACGGTCAGCGCGGATGGCATGCCCAATGCGCGCATGGTGTTGTTGAAAGGCCATGATGCGCGTGGCTTTGTTTTTTACACCAATCTCGAAAGCCAAAAGGGCAATGAGTTGGAGCAAAACGCCAGGGCTGCTTTGGTTTTCCATTGGAAGAGCCTGCATCGCCAAGTGCGCATTCAAGGGCCAATCTCGCCGGTCGCGGATGAAGAGGCGGATGTCTATTTTATTTCGCGCGGCCGCGAAAGCCGCATCGGCGCTTGGGCTTCGCAGCAATCGCGCCCTTTGGCTGACCGCGCTGAATTGGAAGCGGACTATGCTGAAATGGAAAAAAAATATCTGGGTGAGGATATTCCGCGCCCGCCGCATTGGTCGGGGCGGCGTATAACGCCTTTGCGCATTGAGTTTTGGCAAGATGGCGATCATCGCCTGCATGACCGGCTGGTTTTTAAGCGCCTAAATGCCGAGGCCGATTGGCAAACCGAGCGTCTATATCCGTAAGGTCCGAAATGCGGCAGGTTACGGGTATGAGCGAACATCATCACGGCGACCTTTATATGAATATGGGCGTGATTGCCGCTTTGGTGTTGTCTGGCCCAATGGGTTTTGTTTATGCCGACCCTATTTTGGGGCTTGTGGTGGTGGCTATTTTGGCCAAAAGCGCCTGGGATATTTTCTCGCTCGCCGCCGACCAGCTGATGGACCGCGAACTGGACGATGATATTCGCGAAGAAATAAAACAAATTATCCTGTCGCATCCGCAGGTTTTGGTATTGCATGATTTGCGCACACGGCTCGCCGACCTGCCCTCGACCGTTGTGCCGCTGGGACGGCGCGATGACGCTGAATAATGCGCATCAAATATCAGATGCGGTAGAGGCCTCCGTCATGGCGAAGTTTCCCGACGTTGAAGTGCTGATACACCAAGATCCGGAAGGGCATGAAGAATTTACGCCGCTCGAACAGAGCTGAGTTGTGCTTAATAGCCTTTCGGTCGAAGCCATTGATAACCGATATTTTCCAGCATTTGGGCCACGGCAAGCGGGGTTTTGTCTTCATAGGCCGGGCCGATAATTTGCATGCCGAAAGGCAGGCCATCATGCAGTCCCAGCGGCACAACGGTCGAGGGCAGGCCGCATAGTGTGGCAATGCCGGCCCAGAAGAAATTGTCGAAATAAGATTGTTTCTTGCCATTCACCTCAATGGTGCGGGTATGGAAATCAGGATTATGGTCATGCTTCATGGCGGTGCTCGGCGTGACCGGACACAGCAACACATCGACTTTTTCAAAGACGGCGCGCCACGCCAATTCATATTTGGCTTTGCGAATATTGAGGCGCAGCCATTCGCCATGGCTCAGTGTGATGCCGCGCGCTTGCGTGACGCGCATGGAAGTATCATTGGCATCGGCCGCGTCGACGATTTCTTGCATAGCGGCAAAAACCAGCGGCGGCATGTCGGAGCCGACAATGGAGCTTAAGCGCTTTATATAGGTTTCAAAATGCTGTGCCTTGTCAAAATCGGGTGTGATGGTGTGCAAGCTGGCGCCTTGTTTTTCAAGCGCTTTACCTGCTTCTTCAATGGCACTGCTGAAGGCGTTTTCAACCTCGCAAGCGGTATCGCTCGGCCACATGCCAACGCGCAAGCCCTGCGGCGTGGCGTAGCGCGGCCCTTGCAATTGAATTTGCATTGCATGGCGTATCGGCCCGTCCAGCCCGACTGTAACATCGAGCGCCAGTTCAATATCAGCGCTGGTGCGCCCCAATGGGCCGGCAACGGTCAATTCGCTGGGCTCCCATGGCATGCCATGGGGTGGCGGCACATGACCGCGCATCGGGACAATGCCGAAACTCGGTTTATGGCTGAACAGACCACTAAAATGCGCCGGCGCGCGCACTGACCCGCCAATGTCGCTGCCATATTCAAGCGGCGTCATGGAAGCGGCCAGCGCCGCCGATGAGCCGCCGGATGATCCGCCTGGGGTATGTTCGAGATTGTGCGGATTATTGGTCGTGCCGTGCACAGCGTTATAAGTCTGAATATCGCCGCCGGCCATCGGGGAATTGGTTTTGCCGATAATAATCGCCCCGGCCGCTTTCAGCCGCGTTACCAATATGGCGTCAGATGTCGACATATGGCCTTTATATTCGGGGAAACCTGCATCGCAGGTCAGGCCTTCAACCTCGAACAAATCCTTTATCGTCATTGGCAGGCCATGCAGCGGCCCTTTGAGTTTGCCTATGGCGATATCTTCATCAGCCGTTGCCGCTTCTTTAAGGGCTTGATCAAAACGTGTGGCAATGACTGCATTAATGGCTGGATTGTGCTGTCCAATTCGATCGATGAAATGCTCCGTCACCTCTTTTGACGAGAAACCGCCTGAAGCTATTTTATTGGCGATATCGCGGGCCGATAAACTATCCAGTGACATGATGGTCTCCCTATAGACAAGACGCAGCGTATTAGGCAAGTTAGCGCCAGTTAAAACCGTTCAATTAAGAACGATAGGGAGGAAACAATGTTCGGTCAAATGCAAGACGTGCCGCTTTTGATGAACCGTATTTTGGATCATGCAATGGTCAATCATAGCGAGCGTGAAATCGTATCCCGCCTTGTTGAAGGCAATATTCATCGCGAGACTTACGCGGAATTGCATTTACGCGCGCGCAAATTAAGCCAAGCACTGCAAAGCCTCGGAATGGGCGAGCAAGATGTAATTGCCACTTTGGCATGGAATACGCACCGCCATATTGAGGCCTGGTATGGCATTACAGGTATTGGCGGCGTGTATCACACGCTCAATCCGCGCCTGTTTGCCGAGCAATTGGTCTATATCATTAATCATGCCGAAGATAAGCTTATCTTCACTGATTTGACCTTTGTGCCGGCGCTTGAAGGCATTGCCGATCAAATTCCCAATGTAAAAGGCATCATCATTATGACCGATGCGGCGCATATGCCGGAGACCAGTCTTGAAAACGCGCATTGTTATGAAGATTTGATCGACGGGCAAAGCGGCGATTTCAACTGGGTCGAAGTCGATGAGCGGGCCCCGTGCGGCATTTGTTATACCTCCGGCACCACCGGCAATCCGAAAGGCGTTTGTTACACGCACCGCTCCAATGTGCTGCACACGCTGGTCGGCAATGCGAGCGATGTCATGGGGCTGAAAAGCACCGACAGCATTATGCCCGTGGTGCCGATGTTCCACGCCAATGCGTGGGGTTTGGCATTGAGCGCGCCGGCAGCCGGTTCGAAAATCGTCAATCCCGGCCCGAATATGGACGGCGAGAGCATTTACCAGCTTTTGACCGATGAAGAAGTCACCTTCACCGCCGCAGTGCCGACCGTCTGGCTGATGCTGTTGCAGCATTTGGAAGCCAATGATTTGAAACTGCCGATTTTGCAGGATGTGACGATTGGTGGCTCCGCCGTGCCACGCGTCATGCTCGAAAAATTTGAACGCGACTATGATGTGTCGGTGAAACATGCTTGGGGTATGACGGAACTATCGCCGCTCGGCACCATTGCCAGCTTTAAGGCCGGCATGGAAAATATGAGCTTTGATCAACAAATGGATATTAAGGTTAAGCAAGGCCGTGCGCCGTTTGGGGTAGAAATGAAAATTACCGATGATGAGGGCAATGAATTGCCGCGCGACGGTAAAGCCTTTGGTCATTTGATGGTGCGCGGGCCGTTTATTGTCGGTGAATATATCAAAGGCGATGGCGGTCAAATTCTCGATGAAGACGGGTTTTTTGATACCGGCGATGTGGCGACGATTGACGAGTTGGGTTTTATGCAAATTACTGACCGTTCAAAAGACGTTATCAAATCGGGCGGTGAATGGATTTCATCGATTGAGATTGAAAATGTCGCCGTCGGTTGCGAGGGCGTGATAGAGGCGGCTGTTATCGGCCTGCCGCACCCGAAATGGGATGAGCGTCCGCTGCTGATTATCGTTAAGGATGAAGGTGCTGAGGTGAGCAAAGAACAAGTGCTGGCCTATTTGGAAGGCAAAATTGCCAAATGGTGGATGCCCGATGATGTAACCTTCGTCGATGAAATTCCGCATACGGCGACCGGCAAAATCCAGAAGCTGACATTGCGCGAACAATTTGCTGGCTATGAATTGCCGGAAGCCAAAGGAGCTGCTGAATAATGTTTGGAATCACTGCTGTCGGCACTGCAACCGCCGGCTATTTTTTGTCGCTTAGCAGCGTCGGATTATTTGTCCTGTCAGCCATTATGCTGCGTGCCGCCATCTCAGATTATAAACTCCCGGTGCTGATAATACTCATCGCCTCTCTGCTTGCCCTTGTCGCCTTGCTGTTGAGCTTGGGAGCGCTTCTATTCGGTCAAATAAGCCAGCTTAATGTGCCACGCACCCTTACTGCAGTGGTTTTGTCCGCCGCCATTTTCGTGCCGGTGTTTCTAGCAGGCCGGGCGCTTGAGGGCATGCCGATGATAAATGATATTATGACGGACACAAACAACCCGCCGCAATTTGAGGTGGTGCCGACACGGCGCAAGGCTTTCGATAATAGCCTTGAATTGTCAGAAAACCGTCTGGCCTTTCACGAAAAACATTATGGCGATTTGGCGCCGTTGATTGTGGAAGGTGCAACGGACAGGCATTTCGACAAGGTGGTGGCTCTGGTCGATGCGCGCGGTTGGAAAATTGTCGCAAAAAACAGAAGCAAGGGCGTTATTGAGGCGACCGATACCACCGTGTTGTTCGGCTTCAAAGATGATGTGGTCATTCGCCTGATGGCCGAGAATGGTTCAACGCGTATTGATATGCGCTCTGCCTCGCGGCAGGGGCGGTCTGATTTCCGCGTCAATGCCAATCGCATTGAGGCCTTTCTCGCTGATTTGAAGACCGCTTTGAACGGCTAGTTTAGCCGATAAGTACTGTCGAGGCCGAGCTTTCCGTCGCATGATACTAGCCCGCGTTTGGTCAAATCTTGCATATGTGCCAAAACGGAAAGCGCCGCGGCCGGATGGAGCCGCTTGTCGACATCGACATACATTGTTTTGACCATTTCGCGAATATCGTTATCACCGGCCTCCAAGCGCTGAATCACTTGCGCTTCGCGCGCACGGCGATGAGCGATATAGGCGCGAACGAAATTTTGCGGGTCTTTAATGCTCGTGCCATGGGTCGGCCAATAAATTTTGTCATCGCGGTCAAGCAGTAAATCCAATGAGGCCATATAATCGGTCATATCGCCGTCGGGCGGGGCGATGACGGTGGTTGACCAGCCCATTACGTGGTCTCCGGAAAATAATGCTTTTTCTTCCATAAGCGCATAGCACATGTGACCCGACATATGACCTGGTGTGAATACGCATTCTAACGTCCAATTATGGCCCTTAATTATATCGCCATGCGCCACATTATGGTCGGGGGCAAAATCTTCATCTGCCTCTTCTTCCAGTCTTGGGCCGTCAAAAGTTGCCACCTCACCCGGCGCATGGGCATAAATCGCCGCACCGCTGCATTGTTTCAGCGGCATGGCGAGCGGCGAATGGTCGAGATGGGTATGGGTGATGACAATATGGCTGATTTTCTCATCCGGCTCGAGCGCGGTCATAATGGCATCAAGATGTGCGTCATCCAACGGCCCCGGATCAATCACCGCGACATTACCTGTGCCGATTATATAAGTTCCGGTGCCGGTAAAGGTGAAAGGGCCAGGATTGTTGCAAATGACGCGGCGAATGAGTGGGCTCAGCCGGTCGCAGCGGCCATATTCGAAATCAAACTCGGTCACAAATGGAATTGCCATAGCGTTCTCCCCTATTTCCCGATATTAATTTATAGCATGCCGGGCGAAAGAAATCTCACTTCCACGGGCAGAAAATGGCTTGATTGTCGGCTTCTGCCGCGCCACAGTCAGGAAATAGAGGGAGTAAATCATGGATAAAGTTTTACAAATAATTGCCGGTGTTTTTGCAGCGTTTTTTACACTTATGGCTCTGCGTTGGGTATTTGACCCGTCCGGTGCCGCCGAAGCCATTCAAATGACCTTATTGGACGGCGCGGCGCGCAGTTCGCAAATCGGTGACATCGGCGCAATGTTTTTCGCTATGGCCGGTTTTTCCGCTTATGGCGTTTGGAAAAAACGCGCCGAATTTCTTTTTGCAGCTTCATTCGTCATTGGTGCGGCTGCAGTTTTGCGGATTATTGCGAGCCTTGTCCATGGCGCGCCTTTGCTTTTGGAAGTCATTATTTTTGAGTTGGTTGTCGGCACAATTTGGGCTGCCCATGCGCGTAAATTATCTGCCTGACATAATGGCTGGTCGGAGTGGCAGGATTTGAACCTGCGACCCCCTCGTCCCGAACGAGGTGCGCTACCAGGCTGCGCCACACTCCGATGAAGTGCAGTCTATATAGCCAAGCCCCATTGGGCTGGCAATGGAAAAACTGAACGGGAATAGGAAAGGGTGTAAGCATGTCTGATACAACCATTGAAGCGTCGAAGAAAAGACCTGCTGCCGCTTCCGTGAGTGCGCTCATGGCTTTATTGCTGGGCTATCTCCTATTCTGGCCGGTGCCATTTGATCCAATGGTCGGGCCGGTGCGCGCTGCCAATCCGGCAGGTACGGGCGTGTTTTCCAAAAACAATAAACTGGCGGTGGCTGACATGTTGGCGACCGGCACAGGCCCCGAAGCGGTGGCGTTTGACGAGCAAGGCCGCCTTTATAGCGGCTTGACCAATGGCGATATTATTCGCCTTGCCGATGATGGCACAAAGCAAGTGCTGGCCAATACCGGCGGGCGCCCGCTGGGGCTGAAATTTGATGCGGCCGGTAATTTGGTGATTGCCGATGCCAAAGAAGGCCTGATTGCCATGGCCCCCAATGGCACTATCAGCAAATTGGCCACGCATCACAATGGGGAACGGATGAAATTTGTCGATGATTTGGCAATTGCCAAAGATGGTAAGATTTATTTTTCCGATGCCTCAGCACGTCATGAATATGGCCATGATATTTTGGAAGTCTTTGAGTTTCGACCATCCGGTCGATTAATGGTCTTTGACCCGAAAAGCAATGCGGTTGATGTCTTGCTCGATAATCTTTATTTCGCCAATGGCGTCGCGCTGAGCGCCCAAGAGGACTTCGTGCTGGTCAATGAAACCTATGGCCATCGCGTGGTGCGCTATTGGCTGCGCGGCCCCAAGGCAGGCATGTCTGATGTGTTTGTCGATAATATGCCGGCCTATCTCGACAATATTACCGGCGTGCCCGATGGTGGCTTCTGGCTGGCCGGTGTGGCACCGCGCACGGACGCGCTTGATGCGCTGGTTACGCGTCCTTTTGCCCGCAAAGTGGTGTGGCGACTGATGCAGCTGACCGGTGTCAATCCGGCTGAATTGCACAGCTATGCCATTAAATTATCAGCGCAAGGCGCGCCGCTCACCTCTTTGGAAGACGATAGCGGCCATATTTATATGATGACCAGCGTGATTGAGTATGACGGCAAACTTTATCTGGGCAGCTTGATTAATGACGCTATTGGCGTACTTGATGCACCGTAAAGGCAAATAGGGACTAGACCGACGCGCCTGTTTTATATATTTTCGCGCTCAGTTGGGGTGTGGCCAAGTGGTAAGGCACCGGTTTTTGGTATCGGCATGCGCAGGTTCGAATCCTGCCACCCC
>MDTG01346450.1_pt1 | contig 58680 bp, 58 predicted proteins | sample 811421 | NCBI WGS metagenome assembly MDTG01 (sample SAMN05326645, study PRJNA326480) | marine metagenome | isolation source: seawater | place: Pacific Ocean: South East | collected 2011
AATAGAAACAAGACCGTCCAGAGGGAACATAAATTCTCATGACTTCTTTATTGACTGTGAGGGCCACATAAAAGATAAAAAATTATCTTTAGCAGTGAAAGAAATTGTAGAGACAGGAGCTATAGTGCGTAACTTTGGTTCCTATCCTGAGTATATATGAAGAATACAGTTGAAAATGTCTTAATAATTGGTTTGGGTATGATTGGGTCATCGATTGCTCTTGCATCCAGATCTAAAGGCATAAAAGTTTATGGACATGATGCAGATGTCTCATCTGTAAAACTAGCTCTAAAGAAAAAAATTATTGATGAATCAATTGAGAGTTTTGATGAAATAAATGACAAAAAACTTGAGGATAAAGTTGATCTCATTATAGTTTCTGTTCCACCAAAAAAAACGCAAATAGTTTTTAGTCAATTTCAAGAATTATGGAATACTTCTATAACTATTACAGACACTTCAAGTGTAAAAAATCATATAAAACTAGAAGGTGCAAACAACATTGTTCTTTCTCATCCAATTGCAGGATCTCATAAATCAGGAACATTGGCTGCAGACAAGAATTTATTTTTTAACAAAAAAAATGTTATTTGTAATCCCTTTAATGCTAATGAGCATCATTTAAGTAGATTAATAAGATACTGGGAAGATGCTATACAAATGAATACAAGCATAATGTCAGTAAGTGATCATGATATAGTTTTTGCAATGACTAGTCATTTACCTCACTTAATTTCATATGCATTAATTGATTCTATAAGGCTTTCTAGTGGTAATGTGGACGATAATGCTGGAGGAGGTTTAAAAGAATTCCTTCGTTTGAGTTCTTCTAATTCTGAAATGTGGAGCGAAATATTCACTTTAAATAGAGTTGACTTGATAAAAGCTCTTGCAGGATTTCAAATATCAATTAATAACTTATTAGAATTAATAACTGAAGCAAAAGAATTACCTGATGTTTTTAATCATTTATCAATTCTTAAAGAAGAATTAGATGAGATTAAATCATTCAAGGAAGAAAACTTTTGAATTTAATATCTAATCCTATTCAAGAAATTTCTGGTGATGTTATATGTCCTGGTGATAAATCTATTTCACAAAGAATATTAATTGTTGGCTCACTTCTGAATTGTGATATTAAGATAAAAGGATTTTTAAATGCTCAAGATCCTCTATCAACCATGGCCGCTCTAAATCAAATAGGAGCATTAATAATTAAAGATGGTGAATTAGTTGAAATAAAAAATAGTTCACGGTTTTTCAAAAGTTCAGACTCACCTATAGATTTGGGTAATTCGGGAACAGGTATAAGGTTACTAACAGGATTTATTTCAGGATTAAATTTAGAAGCAACATTAATTGGAGACGAGTCTTTAAGCCAAAGGCCCATGTCAAGAGTAGTTGATCCCTTAATAACAATGGGTAAAGAAATCTTTACAAATAATGGAAAGACACCGATTAAAATATCAGGAGGTTCTATATGTGATGATTTTGAGTATTCTATGCCAATCGCAAGCGCACAAGTAAAATCCTCATTAATTTTGGCATCTTTATCATCAAGAAATACTATTAAAATAGAAGAAAAAAAAGTTACAAGAGATCATACAGAGAGGATGATTGAACATTGTGGTGGAAAAATAGATGTTAAGAAGACTTCCAAAGGTAAGGTGATAACTCTTCACAAACAAAAATTATCTGAAATTTTTTCATACGAAGTGGTAGGTGATTTTTCTTCAGCAGCTTTTATAATTGTAGCTGCATTAATTTCTAAAAAATCTAAGGTTTTTATAAAAAATGTTGGATTAAATGAAACAAGAATTGGTTTGTTGAAAGTACTGCTCAAAATGAATGCAAACATAGATATAATCAATCAAAGAAAAATTTGCAATGAGATTTGTGGTGACTTAATTGTTCAATCATCAGATCTAGTAGGCATTAACGTTCCTGATCACATTATTCCTAATATTATTGATGAAATTCCCATTCTTTGTGTAGCGGCATGTTTTGCTAAGGGAGAAACATCAATTAAAAATGCATCTGAATTAAAGATTAAAGAGTCTGATAGGCTAAAAGCAACTTCTGAAGGACTTAATGCAATGAATGTACAGCATGATTTATTAGATGACGGATTAATTATTAAGGGATCAAATGAAGAGATAATGCCACTCAAAGAGATTGATTCCTTTGGTGATCATAGAATTGCAATGAGCTTTTTAGTTGCAGGATTAAGGACTAAAGATGGAATAACTGTCAAAAACTGTAATAACATTGAAACATCATTTCCAGATTTTTGTAATACGATGAATAGTCTTGGTATGAAAGTTCATGAGTAAAATTAATGTAATCACAATTGATGGTCCATCAGCGTCTGGTAAAGGTTTTCTTGCAAGAAAAATTGCTAAGACTTATAGTCTTAATATTCTTGATAGTGGAGCGCTTTATAGACTCTTCGCTTTCTTTGTTGAACAAGGGCTTGAAGTTAATAAAGTTTCTCAAAAAATTCAAAGAGACGTAGAATTTATAACTGAAAATGAGGATCTTAAAATAATTTATCTAAAAGAAAATATCACAGACGAATTAAGATCAGAAAAGATTGCTTTATTAGCATCTAAATTGAGTGCAAAACCAGAGGTAAGACAAGCTCTTTTTGATATTCAAAGATCTTTTTATACAGAAAAAGGCCTAGTTGCTGATGGTAGGGATATGGGAACAGTAGTTTTCAAAGATGCAAAGTTAAAAATTTTTCTAACTGCTTCCCCGGAGGTAAGGGCAAAAAGAAGGTATTTAGAGTTGCAGAATCGTGGTCAAGAAGTTAATATGCCCGCACTGATTGCTGATATTAAGCAAAGGGATTTAAAGGATACATCGAGAGATTTATCACCACTTTTGCAGGCTGAAGATTCTTATTTAATTGATTCATCAGAAATGTCACCAGAGGATGTATTTAGCATAGCTAAAAATTTTATTAAAAAGGATTATTTATAAATGCCAGAAACTTTTTCAACACTTCTTGACGAGAGTCTAAATACCCTAGATATGCAGCCAGGATCTATTGTTTCAGGTGTTGTACTTGATGTCGATAATGATTGGGTAACTGTGCATGTTGGTTTAAAGTCTGAAGGAATTATTTCTTTAGATGAATTTAGAAACAACGATGGTACATTCGAAATAAAAATTGGTGATGAAGTAGAAGTAGCACTTGAAGCTGTTGAGGATGGTTATGGTGAAACAAGAATTTCAAGAGAAAAAGCTAGGAAAATTTCAACTTGGAAAAGATTAGAAGAGGCTTTAGAGACTGGCGAATTTGTCTCTGGGAAAATACATAATAGGGTTAAAGGTGGTTTTGCTGTTGAAGTTGATGTTGTAAAGGCATTTTTACCAGGATCTTTAGTTGATGTAAGACCAGTAAAAGAAGCACCAGATATTGAGAATACTATTCAGGATTTTAAAGTCATTAAACTTGATTATAAAAGGAATAACGTTGTTTTATCTAGAAAAGCCGTTTTAGAAAAAAATAACTCTGCTGTCAAAGTAGAGCTTTTGAAAAATTTAGAAGAAGGACAGATAGTCAAAGGAATTATTAAAAATATTACTGATTACGGAGCATTTGTTGATCTAGGCGGTCTTGATGGATTATTGCATATTACTGATATTTCATGGTCGCGCGTCACTAATCCATCAGATCATTTAACTTTAGGAGAAGAGATAGAAGTTAAAGTCTTAAGTTTTGACAAAGAAAAATTAAGAGTTTCTCTTGGATTAAAACAAATTCATAATGATCCATGGGAGAATGTAGAATCTAGCTATACAATTGGAGGAATCTACGAAGCTGAAGTTTCAAATATAACAGATTACGGCTGTTTTGCTCAGCTAGAAGAAGGCATTGAGGGATTAATTCATCTATCTGAACTTGATTGGACAAGTAAAAACATACATCCATCAAAAGTAGTTGAAATAGATCAAAAAATCAAAGTGATGATTTTAGAAATTGATCATGACAAAAGAAGAATTTCGCTTGGACTAAAACAAACAAAATCAAACCCTTGGACTGAATTTGCCAATAAGTATAGTATTGGAGATAAAGTTGAAGGACAAATAAAATCAATTACAGATTTTGGTATTTTTGTTGGTCTTGAAGGAAATATTGATGGCTTAATTCATCTCTCAGATATAACTGAAGATGAAGATCCAAAGAAGGCTTTAGAAGACTTCAAAAAAGATCAAAAGCTTAATTGTATTGTTTTTGCTATTGATTCAGATAGAGAAAGAATTTCATTAAAATTGAGTGAATAAAATAAAGAAAGAAACTTTTACAAGATCAGATATTGAAAAATCTTTACAAGATGAATTCCCAGAACTTAATAAATCAGAAATTTCTGAAGCTGTCGACATAATTTTAGATTCAGTTACTGAGGCAGTAGCTCTTGATGAAAAAGTTGAAATTAGAGGGTTTGGAACATTCTCAAAGAAGCTTATTAGACCAAGAAAATTTATTAATCCCAAAACAAAAAAAGTTTCATATCTAGGTGAAACTTCAACAATGCACTTCAAGTCATCAAAATCACTTATAAAGAAATGACAAGCAGATTAAAATCTAACTTATGTCAAAAAAAATAATCGTTGCAATTGATGAGACAAATTTAATTACTTTGAATAAAATTTTAGATTCTCTTGATAACAATTTGTGCATGGTGAAAATTGGGAGTGTTGCTTTTAATTCAATAGGTATAGCAGCAGTCAAAAGTGCAGCTGAAAAAGGTTTTGAAATATTTCTTGATTTGAAACTACATGACATACCAAATACTGTAAAAAATCTATCGAAGGCCTTATCTCACTTCCACTAAAAATGCTTACAATTCATACTTCGGGTGGTAAAAATATGATGTTAGCAGCAATGGAGGCTGTTTCGGGAACGGATATAAAGATATTTGGAGTAACTGCTTTAACAAGCCTTAGCGATGAAGACTCTTCTACTATTTTTAATAGAAAATTATCTGAGCAAGTTAAAGAAATGTTAGATTTATCAGAATCTGTAGGAATAAATGGTGTTGTATGTTCTCCTCATGAGTTAAGGCTTGTTAGTAAAAGAAAATCACTACTGTCGATTACACCAGGAATAAGAATACAAAAAGCTAATGATGATCAAAAGAGAGTAATGACACCAAAAGAAGCAATTGAACTTGGAGCAGACTATATTGTGATTGGAAGACCTATCACATCATCAGATAATATAAACAAATCTCTTAATGAAATATATTTAAGCATTCAATGAATACAATAACAAAATCAAAGTTTATATTTGAAAATGATGTTATGGAATTTGAGTCTTCAATTAGTGATTTCACAGACGTTTGCTTTCATGAATTTGACGAAAAATCAAAAAAAATTAAGCTTAAAAAGAAAATAGAAGATTTAATAGGTGGCCAAGTCGTAAATCATAGTGAACGTCAAGCAGCAACTCATCCATCTGAGAGAGGCAAACAATGCTTGTTTGATGATAATGCAATCAATAAATTTGCACGAAAAATAAATCTCAAGGCAAAGCAATCATGGTTAGAATCTAGGTTTTTAACACATAAAAAAGTTACTTTGATTACGTTAGGTATTGGTGGATCTTTTGAGGGACCAAAACTACTCAATGAAAGCATCGGTTCATCAAATTTGTCAAAAAAAATTAAACATTATTTCATTACTGGGTCTGATATGAAGGAATTTGACTCAAGGGTTGAAAAACTTGATCCAAAAAAAACATTTTTTATAGTATTTTCAAAATCTTTTACAACTATTGAAACAATAGAGCTTTTTAGAAAAGCAACCACTTGGTCAAAAGATCATAATAAATTTCTATTTATAACCTCAAATCCAAATGAGGTTAAAAAATATAATTGCTCTGGTAAGAATTTTGATGATGATTCCATTTATACTTTTGATAAAACTATTGGTGGAAGATACTCTATATGGCTTGATGCTATTTCATTTATTTATGGAGACGCTGAATTTATAAAAGGTGGTTTTCTCGCAGATCAACATATTCTGAAAAGTGATGCTTATTTTAATTTTGTAAAAAGATTATCATTTACTGATATCTGGAACCATAACACGATGAAAAAAAATTCTAGAGCAGTTTTAACATATGCATGGCCTTTGAGGTCATTACCGAATTATATTCAGCAACTTGAAATGGAGTCTCTTGGCAAACACGCAAATCCAAATTCAGAGTTTAAAAAAACTGGGCAAGTAATTTTTGGCGGATATGGTCCTACTGCCCAACATTCTTATTTCCAACTTATGCATCAAGGCACTAATCAGATTTGCGCAGACATCATTGCATCAAACGAAGATAAAAAAAGATTATGCTATGTGCAAGCAATCACACAGTCAAAACTTCTGCCTAATGGTAAGCATGATAAAGAACAAGATGATACTTATGCAGCATTATTAGCTGATAGAGATGGAGAAAAATTTAAAATAAATGGTAATGTACCTTTAAATTTATTTCTACTAAACAAAATAGATGCATTCTCCTTAGGTTATTTAATAGCAACTTGGGAGTACAGAACTTTTATAACTGCTGCAATGTTAGAAATTAATCCTTTTGACCAATTTGGAGTTGTTGCAGGCAAGATTTATACTAGTAATTATCTTGCTGAAAAAGATTAATATCAAAAATATTTTTCATTATGGCTGTTAATTTAAAGAAAGTTCCTCATACCCCTGGTGTATATAAATTTTTCAATAATCATGAAATCATATACATCGGCAAAGCAAAAGACTTAAAAAAAAGAGTTGCTTCATATTTTAGTAATTCAATTAAAGATAGAAAAACTTCTCAAATAAAATTTCTTACTGATAAAGTTGAAACATTCACGACCAAAAATGAAGTTGAAGCTTTATTACTAGAGCAAATGTTAATAAAAGAAAACAAGCCAAGATTTAATATCCTATTGAGAGATGATAAAACATATCCCTATATTTATTTTTCTCTAGATCATGAATTTCCAGGTGTTTATTCAAAAAGGACAAAAAAGGGAGTTGATAAAAAATATTTTGGTCCTTTTGTTAGCTCAGAGGCTGTAAAAAAATCCATCAAAGAGATACAAAAGATTTTTAAAGTAAGAAATTGTAGTGATAATACATTTGCAAACAGGACAAGGCCATGCATTGAATTTCAAATGAAAAGATGTTCTGCACCATGCGTTCAAAAAATTAATAAGATTGATTATTTTGAAGATGTTACAAGTGCTAAGTCATTTCTATCTTCATCCGATAAAAAAACTGTAAATAAATTGACAAAAGAAATTGAAAAAGCTGTTACAAAATTAGAATTCGAAAAAGCTGCAGAAATCAGAGACAAGCTTAATAGGCTAAATCTTTTGAAAGAGGAACAATCCGTTATAACACTTGCAAAGGATATTGATATATTTGCAGTAAGTTCTGAGATGACTTATTTAGGTATATCAATAATAGTGGTTAGGAATGGCAAGATTAGAGGAACAAAAACTCATCTAATCAAACAAGCACACTTTGAATCATTTGATGATATTTATCAAACTGTAATGTTTAACTTTTATGACAATCAAATCGACATACCAAAAAAAATTCTTTGCGCATACTCTTTAAAAAATAAACAAATTTTAGAGGGAATGTTTGAAAGACAACATGATAAAAAAATAAAGATTATTCATTCTCCTAGCAAATCTATTCGACCTATATTTAATTTATGTAAACTTAACGCTCAGCAAGTCATAAAAAATCATATAAGTAAAAAGGATAAATATTCATTTGCGCTCAATGAGTTGAGTGGATATTTTAACGACAAAAACATATCTAAGATCGAGGGTTTTGATGTCAGTCATATTTCAGGAGAAAACGCTGTTGCGTCCTGTGTAACTTTTTCTGAAACAGGACCTTCAAAAAATAACTATAGGCTTTTTAACATTCCTAATGAGCTCTCTGGAAACGACGTTGGATCCCTGAAACATGTCATAGAGAGAAGAATGAAATATTATGATGACATTGATATTAAACCTGATCTAATTTTAATAGATGGTGGCAAGTCTCAACTTAAATTTGTTCAATCTGTAATAGAAAAAACTTTTCATAATGACATAAAGGTAATATCTATTGTGAAAGGTACAAACAGAATAAGAGCAACCGAAACAATTCTTTCAATTGATGGAGTCTTAGAGTTAGATAAACATTCAAAAGCTTTTTTACTTCTCCAAGAAATTCGTGACGAATCTCACAGATTTGCTATTAAATCTCAAAGGAATAAAAAAAGAAGCAAAATTAGAAAATCTGAATTAGATAATATCAGAGGTGTTGGAAAAGTTCTCAAGAATAGATTGCTTAAAGAATTTAAGAGCATCAAAAATATAAAATCTGCTAATGTAACCGAATTAATGACCGTAATAGGTATTAATGACAAAATAGCAATTAATATTCAAAATAAACTAAATAAATGAGCTTACTAATTAATTTACTTACAATTTCAAGAATATTTCTAGGATTGTTAATTTTTTTATTGCTAGCATTTGAAAGTGGTTATTTGCTTGCTTTATTTTTGTTTATCTTTGCTGGCTTAACGGACTATTTTGATGGATATTTAGCAAGAAAATATAAACTAGTGTCTGAAGTTGGAGAAATTCTTGATCCAATAGCAGACAAAATATTAATCATTTTTATTTTCATTGGTTTGTCAGTGACTTTTAAGAGTTATTTGATGGGTTTTTTAGCATCAGTGATAATTTCTAGAGAAATATTTGTAAGTGCATTGAGAGATTACAACTCAAGAAAAAATAATAATGATGCAACAAAAGTAACTTTTTTGGCAAAGATTAAAACAACAGCTCAGCTAAATACAATTTTTATTTATCTCATTGGACTCGCTTTTAACATAAATCTCTTCTTCGTAATTGGAGACATTTTCTTAATTTTATCAACAATCATTACTATTTATACTGGTATATCATATACAATAGCCACCTTAGAGGAGTAAGGCTGGGTGGCAGAGTGGTCATGCAGCGGCCTGCAAAGCCGTTTACGCCGGTTCGATTCCGGCCTCAGCCTCCAAAATAGACATGAAAAAAAAGACTATTTTAATAACAGGAGCAGCGGGATTTATTGGTGCGGCAATTTCAATTAGGCTCTTAGAAGATGATTTTAATGTAATTGGTGTTGACAATTTAAATAACTATTACGATATCAAATATAAAAAAGAGAGACTTAAGAGCTTAAAAAAATATAAGAAATTTAATTTCTTTAAAGTAGATATATCAGATAAAAAAGATATAAAGAAAGTTTTTGCTTTAACAAGTCCTCAAATCGTAATTCATTTAGCTGCCCAAGCAGGTGTTAGATACTCACTTGTTAATCCTGAAGCTTATTTTGAATCAAACCTATCAGGCTTCTTTAATATCCTTGAAAATGTAAAAGGATTTGATTGCGAAAGATTAATTTTCGCATCGAGTAGTTCAGTTTATGGAAATTCAAGTGAAACTCCTTATCACATTAATTTAAATACAGACAAGCCAGTATCGCTATATGCTGCAACAAAAAAAAGTAATGAAGTTCTAGCATATTCTTACAACAATATATATAAAATACCAATGGTAGGTTTAAGATTTTTCACTGTTTATGGTCCTCTTGGGAGACCAGATATGGCATATTTTAAGTTTACTGACATGATCGCGTCAGGTAAAGAAATTACTATTTTTAATCATGGAAAAATGTCTAGAGACATGACATATATCGAGGATATTGTTGACGGAATTTATTCATCAATTGAATTAAAAGAATTTGAAAGTGAATCAAATTTCCAAATTTTTAATTTAGGTAATAATTCTCCAGTTAGCACAATGGACTTACTGAGTTACATAGAAAATTCACTTGGCAAAAAAGCTAAATATAAATTTGAAGAATCTGAAATTGAAGTAAAGACTACATGGGCTGATATTTCACAGTCAAAAAAATACTTAAATTATGATCCCAAAACTTCATTTCAAGATGGAATGGATAAATTTTTGAATTGGTATAAGAGTAAATTTTTATAATTATGAAATCAAAGAAACTCAAAATATTTCTTGTAATGTCTGGATCAGCAACTGCTATACATGATAGTGAAATAATGTATCGAAATGTGCTTGATTCTCTTTTGAGCCTTGGTCATGAGATAAGTCATTTTGATTTTGGGACTGCATGGAATAATATTAATGAATCATCAAAAGAAATAAAAAAAGAAATACTCACAAAAGATATTATTAATAAATTCAATGAAGAAGATGGCTATGACCTTTTTTTGTCATTTCTTGCCGATTTATATGTTGTACCTGATTTGTACAAAGAAATAAAAAAGAATTGTCCTACAGTAAACTGGACATGTAATTCTCACCAATTTGATGACCTTCATAAAGAAATATCTCCTTTCGTTGATCTAAACACATATATCAGTTTAGATCATAAAGAACTTTATGATAGCGTAAATGCAAATAGTTATTGGATGCCAATGGCTGCGAATCCAAATTTTTATAAAAATAATAAAGAAAAAGATATCAATTTATCATTTATAGGAAGTGCATATGGCAAAAGACCATACTATTTATGGAGACTATTACAGTCAGAAATAGATATAGATGTGTATGGTTTTGGTTGGAAATTTGAAAATAATATTGGTAATTTTGCAAGATTATATATCTTGCCACTCTTAATACCATTTTTTAAAGATAATAATAAAATTCACCACATTGAGGCTTTTACTAGAATTAATATTCTTAAACTTCTTAATAATTACTATCAAATTGGAGGACCACTTAATGATGTTCAATATGCAGATACTTTATCTAGATCAAAAATTACATTAAATTTTCCTGAATCCAGGGTAGATCACAATTATATGAATCCAAAGGTAATAAGAGGAGTTAATTTCAGAGATTTTGAAGCACCTATGTCGGGCGCAATGTTAATGACTCAATTTTCAAATGAATTAGAATTTTTTTATAAAGATAGTATTGAGGTAATATCTTTTCATAATGAGCATGATTTGATTGATAAATGTAAATTTTATAAGAAAAACGATAGTGCAAGAATTAAAATTGCTGAAGCAGGTTTTAAAAGAGCTAATAATGAACATACTTGGGAGGCTAGATTCAATAAATTATTTAATGATTTAGATGATTTATTTAACATTTATTCTTAGAAATTATTATGGTTTTTGATTTTGATTTATTTTATTATGTGAGCTCGGTGAATTTAATTCTTTTTTTTTCATCTTGCTATTTTGCCCGGGTGGTGGAATTGGTAGACACAAGGGACTTAAAATCCCTCGAAGGCAACTTCGTGCCGGTTCAAGTCCGGCTCCGGGTACCATTTTTTGAGATAGTATGAAAAAAATTTTAGTAATTCCAGACTCGGCTTGGGGCAACGAATCAGGACATAGATCAACACAATTTTTACTTAAAAAATTGAGATCAGCAAATCTAGAAGTTGCTCTGTATACCTCTGAAGATAACCGCGATATAGAAAGTGATATATTTCTTTACAACAATAAAATTCACTACTTTAAAAAGAAACAATATAGATTTATCCATCAAATTTTTGATTACTTTGCCTTAAAAGAATTCAAAAAAGTAATAAAAGCTTTTCAGCCAAATCATGTTTTATATTTTGGCGCTATTAGTAACAAAATATTTACTGAGTACCTTATTAAAGAATCAATACCTTATTACTATCTTCCTTTAACAACAGAATATTACTGCCTAAAAGATTTTGCTGGTTTAGAAGAGGGAACATGTTATAAATGTATTAATGGAAATTACTTGAATGCACTAAAAAATAATTGCATACAATCAGATAACAAATACTTAGTCTTTTTAAAAAAAGCTTACGAAAGATATAAATCAAAACAAAGAATTTTGAAAGCAGACAGAATAATTGCATATTCAAATGATCAATTAAATGTATTAGAAAAATATGGAGTAGATAAAACTTCATCTTCTTTGGTACCTATCTTTTTTGATAATGATCATTTAGCTAATATAGAAACTAGAAAAGGAGACTACTTTGCAGTCATTGGACAATGTTCGGTAGCAAAGGGATGGCACATGATTCCAGATATAATAAAAAAAACAGCTGGCGTTAAATTTAAATTAATAATATACAAAGACTCGGTTGCCAAGAATTTCATAAATAGATACAAACTAGAGTCTTACATTGAATCTGGAACTATTGAGATAATATCCAATCTTGAAGAGCATGAAGATGTTTTAAATGTAATAGCAAGATCGAAGGCAGTTATAGTACCATCAATCTATCCTACTACTGGAGAATTCTCTTTACTTGAGTCAATGGGATTATCCAAACCTGTTTTAGTATTTAATGCCGGCATCCACAAAGAAATTTTTACAGATAGAGAAAATGCTTTAGTATCGAGCATTGGTGACACCGATAAATTTTCTAGAGACATTCAAGACTTATCAAACAACGATGAATTATGGTCAGAATTGTCTCGTGGAGCTTATGAAGCTTTTAATCAGATAACAGATTTTAATAATTTTGAGAATTCAATGGATGAAATTTTGGTAAAAAATATCTAAATATGTTAACTGACTCAAGAGAAATTAATAAATCAAGAGCATCAATTTTTAATTTAATTTTTACATATGCCTCTTCGTTTATTCAAATAATAAACAGTATTATTTTATTACCTTTATATCTTAGTTTTTTTAATTTAGCAGATTATGGAGCCTGGGTGGCAACAGCAGCCATCATTCATATTTTTTTGATACTCGATCCAGGTCTTTCTTCAATTACAACAACAAAATTGTCACAAGCTTTTGCAAATGATGATGACAGTCAGTTTCAGTCAGTTTTTCTGTCAGGATTATTATTAGCTATTTTGATAGCATTTTTAATTTTATCATTAGGTATAGTATTAATGTTCTTTGTTCCAGATATGGTAGTTTACTCTGGAGATAGGCAAAACGAGATTCAATTAGGCCTATTATTAAATGTCTTTGCATTGGCTATAGCTCCTATAACCTCTGTATTATTTTCTTTTTTTCAAGCGCTTTTAAGAACATTTGAGGGTAATATTCTTTATGTTTCATCGATCATAATAAGCCCATTTGCAATAATATTTAGTTTATATAATGGTCTTGGTATAGCATCTTTACCTATAGGCATTCTTGCTACAAACATATTTGCTCTTATTGCTTACTCGATTGCGGTAACTTATTTCTGGGGCAAAAGTACTACAATTTCTTTTTTAAGATTTAATAATCTCAATTTTGGTGCATTATTCAAAGACTTAAAATATCTTTATTTAAAAAGATTCTCATCTGTTTTATCTGAGAATCTTGAAACATCTATTGCAGGCATATTTTTTAATACTCAGGTATCTGGTTCTATTGCAATTATGAAAAAATTAATTTCATCTATTCAATTGTTTTCCAATGGAGTCGCTACTTCAACATACTCTTCACTATCTCATGCCTTTGAAGCAAAGGATACTGCAAGATTAAAGTTAGCACTAAATAAAACTATTTATGCAACTGACTTGATTCAAGTACTTGGAATATGCTCCTTATTTTTAGTCTACAAGCCATTACTTTTTGTTTGGCTTGGACAAGAGATTACTTTGGGATACTTTTTTATGATTCTTTTAGCTTTTTCAAGTTTTGTATACATCAAAAGCAATCTTTTATACACCATGCTCACGTCTAACGGCTTATTTAAGGAAACTTCTTTGGTTTTTATTCTTGAAATCGTTGTCAGAGTAGCTGGAACATATATCTTGGTAAATTTAATTAATCTTTATGCTTTACCAATAGCTGCATTACTAGGATCTATAACAACATTATTTATACTTTCATTTATTTTGATTAAAAGGTCTGGCATTTCTTTTATAGAGATAGTTCTTTCATTCAATTTATATGAGTTAGTGATATTTATTTCAGCTATTTTCTTAGGTTATTTTGTTATATATCCATCAACTTTTGCAGATGCACTAATAGCGATTTCATATACACTAATACCATTTTGTATATTAGTCTTACTTGGTAAAAATTTTAGAGTATTTTTATCAGAGACATATTTAAGCTATATTAAAAAGGCTAATTAATTGGATTAAAAATGTTTAGAAAATTAATTGAATTTATTAACGTTTCAAAATTTTACTTTATTTCAGAAACTTTGCTCAACATAATATCGAAAATTATTGGTCATAATTATGTATTCAAATATGAATCACCATTTTGGACAGCAAAAACTAGAGATAAATTATACTATGTAGATTATTTTATTGATCCTAGACAATCCATAGAAGAAGATGTGTTTGATTTATACAAAGATATATTCTTCAATGAATATACTCCGAAAAGTGGTGATGTAATATGTAATCTTGGCGCAGGCATGGGTCATGAGATTCCTATTTTTATAGAAACTATAGGAAGAGATGGTAATATGTTTTTTGTAGAAGCATCTCCATCTACATTCGAGGGTCTTAAACTTAACTCAAAGCTTCATAAACTTAGTAACGCAAAATTATTTAATTTTGCTATATCTGATCAGGATGAAGGTAAGTTAAAGATTTCTAATGAAACTGAAAATCATTTAGGAAGATCTTTACTTGATAATACTAAATCTATCGAATCCTATGAGGAAATTAATCAAATCTCAATCGATACATTTATAGCAGAGAATAACATTAAATCTATAGATTATTTGGTAGTAAATATTGAAGGATATGAGGCAAATTTAATTAAAAAATTTGAAAAAATTGAATGTGTTCGAAACATTGCTATCTCTTGTCATGACTTTCTCCATTACAGAAATCAAGAAGAATTCGACGAAAGGTTTTTGACATTTGACAAGGTTAAGGCCTTTCTCTTAGAAAAGGGTTTCAATGTTTCTAATCGGTCTTCTGGGACTGATTTTAAGGACTTTTACATTTACGGATCAAGATAATCTTCATTTTAAAGTCGTTAATAAAACTTTATATATCTCTTCTGCAATTATTTTGTTACCGGCCGAAGATATGTGAAGATTATCAAGGTAGTATTCTTCTTTAGTTTGCACAGGATCTAAAATATTAATAAGATTGTTTGAATTTAAATTCTTCAAACTAGTATTATAATTTTTTGAAAAATATTCATAGCCATTATTGACTCTTTCTTGATAAACCTTACATTCATTAATTCCTAGAGGAGAATTTTCAATTATTTTCTTTTCATACTCAGAATATTTATTATCTTTATAAAATAATGACGGTTGGAGGAAGTGGAAAAACTCAGCTCCATTATTTATGACATATTTATTTGCTTGTTTTATTTTAGAAATATAATGCTCAAATCCATTATTAATTAGGACATTGGATTCATCTTCTTCTTCGTTAATGCAATTTTGAAGTTCATTTTGGTTAAATTTTGATTTTATTGAAGACATTAATTTATATGTATTACTGGTATTGCTTAGGAAGAACTTCAAATTCTGAATGAAGATATTAAACTTATTACTTTGATTGTATCCAATAATTGAACCATCAGGATTCTCATTTACCATTGATTGAAAAATATCATTACCTCCATCATAAAAAATGACAATGTCATTAGTATCGATTTTTATGCTTTTTAAAAGATTTAATTGCTGATTTATTGTGACAGTTGTAAATCCGTAATTAATAACTTTAATCTTTTGGTTTATGCCCTTATTAATTTTTTTTTGAATAATTGAGGGTATAGTATTCTTATCTGAGCTACCGCTACCCCAAACAGTTGAGCCACCAAAGATTAATATTCTCCTTGAGAAATTAGCTGGCTGATCAATTGTATGCCTTAGTCCATTTTTAAGCTCCTCTCCATAACATTTAAAGTTATCCTTTTCATACTTAGGGAAACCAATTTGAGAGTTATAAATAATTTTACCTCTACATCGAGACGCCTTTCTGGAGTATGAAAGTTCAACCTCTTTAAAATCATCTACATTATTAAATGGAGCTGGCATAGTTGAAATAAATTCTGGAAAAGATTTATAAGCTTTTTCTGAGGGGGACTGGCTCATGAATAGCGCAAGAAAAGAAAATAGTTCTATGATAATTATAAGTAAAATAAATAAAAATAATTGCGCAAAAAAAATAAATAATTTTTTATCTTTGAAACCCATAATTAATCTAATTCGTATTTGTTTTTATAATCTTCTTTAAGATTAGGATTTTGTAGTTTCTTATCAAGTATAAAGTTTCCAATTACTAGATAATCTAATTCTGTTCCCATAAAGCACATGAATGCATCTTTTGGACTAGCAACAATAGGTTCACCTCTTACGTTAAATGACGTATTTACTACAACTGGACATCCAGTTTTTCTTTTAACAGCTGATAGTAACTTATGATATAAAGGATTATTTTTTGAACTCACCGTCTGTATTCTTGCTGACATATCAATGTGAGTGACCGCAGGAATATTTGACCTTGCTAAATTTAATTGATCTATACCAAAAAGATTTTCATTTTTTGTCTCAGCATGGATTTGATTTTCTTTTTTTACTTCATCAACTAAAAGCATATAAGGGCTTGAAGAATTCAGTTCAAACCATTCAGAACATTCTTCTTCTATAACCGATGGCGCGAAGGGTCTGAAACTTTCCCTATATTTAACTTTAAGATTTAAAGTTTTTTGAGTTTCTGGTGAGGTTGCATTTCCTAAAATTGATCTGTTGCCTAATGCTCTCGGACCAAATTCCATTCTTCCTTGAAACCATCCTATAGCCTTGTTTTTTGAAATATACTCAGCCGAATTGTTTATAACTTCGTCAAGAGTATATTTTTTATAGTTTGCACCATATCTTTTAAGCTCTTCTTCTATATCTTCATCACTATAAGATGGGCCAAGATATGATCCATTCATTGAATCATTCAAATTATTCTTTCTTAAATTTTTTTTCTCTTTGAACCAAAATGCAAGTGCTGCGCCTATCGCTCCTCCTGCATCTCCAGCTGCAGGCTGTATCCATATGTTTTCAAAATCTCCACTTCTAAGTATTTTTCCATTTGCAACACAATTTAGAGCAACACCACCTGCCATGCAAAGATTATTAATTTTATATTCCTGTGAAATATTTTTAGTAATTTTTAAAATAATTTTTTCTGTAACATATTGAATTGAGGCAGCCATATCCATATGAAACTGTTCTAGATCTTCAGTATCTGGTTTTCTAACTGATTTACCAAATAATTTAGAAAATTTATTGTTTGTCATGGTTAGACCACTTGAGTAATTAAAATATTTTTGATTTAGTTTAAAGGAGCCATCTTCTTTCAAATCAATTAAATTTTCCAAAATTAGATCTTTATAAATTGGTTTTCCATAGGGAGCCAATCCCATCACTTTATATTCACCACTATTGACTCTAAAGCCAATAAAGTACGTAAAGGCTGAATATAGCAATCCCAGAGAATGTGGAAAATGCATTTCTTTTATTATTTCAAGATTATTCTCTTTTCCAATCGCAATTGTTCCTGTGGCCCATTCACCAACGCCGTCAAGTGTTAGAATCAGAGCATCATTAAAAGGTGAGGGATAATAAGCACTTGCAGCATGACTCATGTGATGTTCAGAAAAAAGTATCTGATTTGATCTAAATTCTTTATTCCTTTTTTTTAATTCTTTCAATAGAAAGTTTTTTAAGAAAAGTTTTTCTCTTAGCCAGATTGGAATAGACATACTAAAAGACTTAAAACCTTTTGGAAAATCTGAGAGATAGGTCTCAAGAATTCTTTCAAATTTAAGAAGAGGTTTGTCGTAAAAAACTACATAATCAATATCACTGAATGTTAATTTTTGAAACTTTAATACTTCATCTAGGGCTAGATTTGGAAAACTAGCATCGTGTTTAATTCTTGAAAACCTTTCTTCTTGAGCAGCAGCAATAATTTCTCCATCTTTTATTAATGCTACTGCGCTATCATGATAAAAAGCTGAAATTCCAAGAATTAACATTTTAAAAGATTGTATAAATAAATGGAGCTATAGCTGTTCCAGCCGTTAGAACAATCAAACCACCAAAGATTCCTAAAACAATCATTACAGGAATAAGCCAGAATTTCTTTCTTTCTTTAAAATATCTAATTATTTCTTTAAGCAGATCAAACATAATTAGAACTGATCCCTCATAGATGAAGAATCTATTTTTTCTTTCCAATAAGTCTTTTGATTAAAATTAAATGATTTTTCAAGAGGGTCTTTTTTAATAATTTTAAAAATTATACCTATTGGCATTATTACTGATAAATAAACTGTTGATAAAATTATCGGGGAGATAATAAATCCTAACAATCTGCCAAATTTAAACCATATTATATTTGGATACTTAAAGATACTTGGAAATATAAAAGATAGAATTATAAAAATAATTGAAAATGTAAGAAATGTTATATTTATTGAAGAATTAACAAACAATGGATAAAGAGCAATTATCATAAAAATTATTGAAAAAACTATGCCAAATGACTTTTCTGAACCAATTGTGATTTTAATATTTTGATCTTTCATGCTATTTGTTTTTTTCTATAACTTCTATCAGTTCTTTATTGTTACTAATTAGTATCTCATTTTTAGAAAAGCTTTTAGAGAAGGAATTAAAAAATTTATTTAAATCTTCTGAAAAAGGCTTGCCATCATCCTCAAGATTAAATGAAAGAAAAATCTTTCCTCCATTCTTTAGATTTTTCTGAATAATTTCCCTTAGAAAAATTGACCATTCATGGACACCCCATAGTGCTTTTGTCTTATGACCATTAAAACAAATCATATATGCGCATATTAAGTCATATTTTTTATCTATCGGTAGATTTTTGTTATACAAAATCTCATGATGGTATTTTATTAATGATAGTGCATCTGTTGAATGATCATAGAATTCATTACCTTCAATATCCAAACATTCAGCATGATTTCCATAAAAGTTACATATGTATGGAAAATATCCTGCACCTGTTCCTAGGTCCAAAATAGACAGGTTATTTTTCTTATGAAGATTAAGTTGAGTAGCTCTTATTAAACCATGTTGTATAAAATTATTTTTTAAAACAAAATATTTCTCGAAAGTTTCAGTTTCTTTAATGTTGGAATTTATTTTTAAAGAACTATGTTTATCTATAATATTTTTTTTAATTATAAAATAGTCAACGAATACCTTAAAAAAATAGAGTTTAGAATTTATAAAAATACTTAAGAAGTTTTTCAGTCTTGATTTCAATATCGAGGCTTTCTTTACAAAGTGCATTTCATAGCATTATAAATCAATGATATTTGGTTAGATACTTTCTAATTTTTAAAATTACGTTTAATTTTTTATAACCTTAATTTTCTATATTTATCTCTTAGAGTATCTACCTTTTGATTGATGAAAATTTCTAAAAAGTATGAGAAACATAAAGTGCATAAAATAAGTATTGAATAATATAACCACGGATCTGAAATTTTTGAATCTATAAAAAAATTTAAAACAGAAATAACCAGGATATGGCATATATATATAGGGTATGAAAGACTCCCAACAAAATTATCAAATTGGTAATTTCTCTGAAAACTTGCCATAAAAGGCAGAGTTAAAACAATAAAAAAAATTAAAGAAAGTGCTAAAAAGACTCTATTTATAGGTATTAAGAAAAAATTAATTACAAATAAAACAGATATGCAAGTAAATAGATTCATTAAAAATTTATTATTTAATATGTCAAACTTTTCATATATTGGTTTAATTATCTGATGAGAAAATGCGCCCAATAAAAACAATGCCAATTCTGTTGGAAAAAATCTATGAGAAAAGAAAGAGTTATTCCCAATACCTATATTTATTAAATATATTCTTAATGCTATAGATAAAAACATTAATACTATCCATATTCTCTTATCTTTTAGAATAAATGGCGCAATAAGATAAAAAGTAATTTCTAATGCAAGGGTCCAGGCTTGAGGAACAAGCAGCCCTGTCCAAATAGGTAACTCAGATTGAGTAAAGTCAGTGGTAAATGAATAATTGCCATCAAAAATTCCAGTAAGAAAAATAAGATCTTGACCAATTATAAAAATATTTGACAAAACAAGATGGAGTGCACCCATCCAGCCAACCTCTTTAAAAATATAAAAGAAAAGATCATTATCAATAAGGAATGAAAAAATAAATGCAGCCAGACTTAAAATAGCAACAAAGTAGTATATTGGGAATAATCTTAACCATCTATTTAGATAAAAATATCTAAGATTTTTATATGATGAATTAGATAATAAAATTAAAGAGATCAAATATCCTGAAATAACATAAAAAATTTGAACAGCCAACTGGCCACCAGTAAAAACAAATCCGTATGAATGAGCAAAAACAACTGCAAACGCCAATAAAAATCTTACAGTACCCATAATTAGAAAAAAAATTAACTTAGCAGATATTAAATAATCATAATATATAATGCAATTATGAAATCTAAGTACCTCAATTTTTTTGTTTATGCAGTTATATTGTTCATTTTTGCTGGTTATGGATTTCTAGTTTCAGAAAAAAAACTTCCTCCTTATTATTTATTAAAATCAATTAACCAGCAGTTAAGTAGTCTTAATAATGCTGATAAATTTGTTCTTAAAGAGATCGCTCAAGATCAGAACATTAACTATGTTGAAACAACTCTTATACCTTTGGAATATTTTGAAATTAATTTAGGGAATCCGATCAGTGAAACTTCAACTTCATCTGGAGCATTGAATGTATTCGATAACAGAGTTTTTGTAATAAATAAACATAGAGAAGTTGTAATATTTAATTTAGATACCTCTGAAGCAAAATACTATAGTTTAGAAAACCTAAATGACAATAATGAAAGTTTTTTCGATAAATCTAAAAAGAATTTAAGAATTCATGACCTATTAATAAAAAATATAAATAACGTATCCTACATTCTAGTTTCTCATGAGAAATATTATCCTGAGGTGGACAAACATAGTTTGAACATTTCATATAAAAGACTTGAGGATGACTACTCATTTTCAAATGAAGGTTGGAAACTACTATATCAAGGCACTCAGATTAAATATCCTGATTATGCTTATAGTAGTGGTGGAGGTCAGTTAGCTAATTTAGATCAAGACACCTTACTTATGGCAAATGGTGATTACAATATCGATAATTGGGTTAATATGACAGATGAAATACCTCCTTCACAAGACATAAATTCCTCAATAGGCAAAGTTTTAAAAATAAATTTTTCTAATAAAAAGTCAAAGCTTATTTCTCTTGGTCATAGAAATCCACAAGGTTTATTTGTTTCTTCATCTGGAATTGTTTTTCAATCAGAACATGGTCCAAATGGAGGCGATGAAATTAACACTATTGATTTAAATAATGTTACGAACTATGGATGGCCATATCAATCTTTGGGAGTGCAGTATCTCGATTTTAATGCACCTGTAAAAGGTAATATAGGTTCTCATAAAGGATATGAAATGCCAATTTTTGCTTTCGTCCCATCAATTGGAATTTCAGAAATTATACAACTTGAAAATTTTGATATGAGATGGGATGGAGATATTTTAGTAGGTAGTTTAAAGTCTAGAACGCTGTATAGATTGAGAATTGATGACGATCAAGTAATTTATTCGGAACCAATTTGGATTGGCGAAAGAATTAGGGACATCAAACAGCTCAATAACAACATATTAGTTTGGCTAGATAATCAAAATTTAAGAATTTATACAATTTCAGAACGGCTTCTCAATTCAATGGGGAGGGAGGCTAATCAGACAGAACTTCATGCACTTTTATCAAGCTGTTTACAATGTCACCATACTGGAGCAACAAATCCAAATCATCCCGCACCTAGTCTATCTGGATTATTTGATCGTAAAATTGGAATGGATCCAGAGTACAAATACTATAGCAGCGCCATTAAACAGTATGATTCATATTGGACAAAAAATAAGTTAAAAAAATATATTATTAATCCTCAGTCAGTTATCTTAGGAACAAGTATGCCAGCAGCATCAAATCGGTATACAGATTCAGAGCTTAATGAAATAGTTCAATTGCTTGATAACTACTCAACAAATTCAATAAATTAAAGAACTTATAATATGGAAGCTTATGTTACTTTGAGACCCCTAAAGACTTCATTAAGCTTTGTGATAGCTTTTATCTTATTTTTCTCTATTTTATCAATCTCAAATGATGATATGTTGAATTTATATAGCTTAATAATATCTTATATTAGTGGTATTGCAGCGATCATTTGCATTTATTTTTTTTTAGAAAAAAATCTTCAGCAAAATAAATTATTGTTATTTGCTTGTGTTGCTTTTTCTATAAGGATGTTTGTAGGAGTTGTTCACTATTTATATTTCTTTGAGCCAGATTATTTAAGATCTTATTCTTCTAACTTTGATTACTTAGCTGAATATGTTTGGGCAATTGATTCAATGAATATCATAAGTGGCACATTAGACGGTTCTGTTGACGCTGATAGTGCTGAAGCTTCAGCAGCAATAGCAATAAATAAAAACTATGAAATGTTATTTTTTATGTCGTTGTTGTTTTATTTTGGTGGTGAAAAAGTTCTCGTTGTTTCAAGTTTTAACTCTTTGGTGGTAATTTTGTCTGCTTTCTTAATATATAAAATATCTTTCTTAATAAGAAACAGTAAGAAAATTGCTTTTTTCTGTTTTGTGCTGGTATCTATTCAGCCAATGGAATTTATATCATCTATCCTAGCAAGAGATATATTTGGCCAATTTTTGATTATTTTTTCCTTGTATTTAATGGTATCTTTTTTTAAAACAAAATATTTGAAGTATCTTGTCACTTTATTAGCCTCTTTGATGACAAGTTTGGTAAGAGAAGTATATGCTCTCATACCCTTAATTACGGTATTCATGCCAAGAATATTGGCAGAAATATGGACTGGCTATGTTTCTAAGAAGACCTTAGTGGGCGGAATATTATTAATAATTTTTTTAATATTAACTTTTGATTTCATATTGAATAACATTTTATATAGATTCTTGGACAAGGATTTTATTAGTTTATTTTTATCGTTACCAGTTTCTTTAGTTTATGCGATTGTTGGACCTTTTCCATGGACACAAATATTTCTTCAACCGCCAGGTTACGAATTTCACGTACCTCAGTATTTAACTTCTGTATATAATTTCACACTAATACTTTCAACAATTTTTTATTTTATAAAATACAAAGCATCAAAATTAGATTATTTAATTTTAGTTTATGTGCTTTTGTTTTTTTTCTCAGGAATTTTAGTTTATGGTGGCAAACATACAACTTATTACAGTGTTGCAATTCCATTATTGGTTCTTTTTGATAAAGATTCAAAATTATCATTATTTTTTATCAGATTCTTTCTAATATTTATGTTTTGGGTTTTAATGAACATTATCTATACGTTAGTAGTATAGGGGGACTTGTTACTAGATATGCAAAATTCAAATAATGATTTGTGGCCAGTGATTATGGCTGGTGGATCGGGAACAAGATTGTGGCCCATTTCAAGAACAACAATGCCAAAGCAATTTTGTTCAATCAATGGTGAAGAAACCCTTTTTTATAAAACGTTAGAAAGAGCGGTAGATCTTAATACAAACAATCCGATAATTATTATTACAAATATTGATTACAAGTTTTTTGTAATAAAAGAATTAGAGAAGTTTAATGTTGAATATCGTTTAATACTTGAACCTCTTAAAAGAAATACTGCTGCTGCGATTGCAATTGCGAGCATGTATGTCAAAAAATTTTCAGATAATCAAAAATTACTAATACTATCTGCAGATCATTCAATAGATGATAAAGAACAATTTCAACTTTCTGTAATGAACGGTTCAAAGCATATTGATAAGGAGTCATTGTTAACATATGGAGCTAAAGCAATTAGTCCAGAAACTGGCTATGGTTATATCCAATATATAGAATCGAATGATCTTATAAAGTTGGTTAAAAAATTTGTTGAGAAACCAAAAATAGATTTAGCAAAAGAGTATATTAAAAAGGGCAATTATCTTTGGAATACTGGAATATTTATGTTTTATGCCGAAACAATGCTTGAGGAACTCGAAAAGTTTGAACCGCTTGTATCAGATGTTTGCAAAAATATTATCGCTACTATTGATAATCAATCAGATTACATTCACGAGCTAAATGAAGACATTTTTTCTAAATTTCCTGATATATCAATTGACTACGCAGTATTTGAAAAAACAAAAATTGCAAAAGTCTTATTAATCATGTTTGATTGGTCTGATATGGGCACGTGGCCAATGATATGGAAAAATTTTCCAGAAAAAGATCATAACAGAAATGCTTTGATAGGAAAGGTGAACGTAATCAACTCTAATAATTCTCTACTGGTTGCTCAACATAAACGAATCTCAGCTATAGGCATTGAAAACATAGCTATTATTGATACGCCTGATGCACTTTTAGTTTCTAGCATGGATGCAATTGACGGAATAAAACCCTGTGTTGAAGAAATTATAAAGGATGATCCAATGTTAGTTTCTGAACACAGAAAAGTTTATAGACCCTGGGGTTGGTATGATTCTCTTGAGAAAGATATTGGTCATCAGGTCAAAAGGATTCATGTCTATCCTTCTCAAAAACTATCAGTTCAAAGACATAAACACAGGGCAGAAAGGTGGGTTGTTATTAAAGGAGTGGCTACAGTTACTCTTGACGATAAAGACTATGAGTACAATGTAGGTGATGTGGTAAAAATAAATATAATGCAGATTCACTCTCTTGCTAACAATACACAAAATGATCTTGAGATTATTGAGGTTCAATTAGGTGATTATCTTGGCGAGGATGACATTGAGAGATTCGAAGATATCTACGGCAGAACTTAATAAATATAAGATTTGATATATAATTACACCAAAAAATATGCATTATGAATACTAATAATCCTCTAGAAAGAAGTGATCCAATCGATTTAAGAATAATCTTTGATATATTATGGAAAAGAAAATTAGTTATTTTTGTTGCAACTACATTAATTGGCTTATTTTCAGTCTTTTACGCTTTAAGTATACCAAACATATACGAATCTAAAGTTGTTTTAGCTCCGTCGACTTCATCTGAGACTACTAATATTAATATTTCAGGAACTGCTGGCGCGCTTGCAAGAGTTGCAGGCATTGATTTGGGTGGAGGTTCTGATAAGGGACCAAATATGAATCTCGCTGTTGAAAAGATTACATCAAGACAATTTGTTATAGACTTTATTACAGATAATAATTTTCAACCCGAGTTAATTGCATCCGAGGGTTGGGATAGTGGCAAAAATAAAATTATATATTCAAATAAGGGCTATAGCACTCAGAAAGATGAACTTACATATAAACCCAGAGATATTGATATTTACAAAGGTTACATGGATAGAATTGGAGTATTTTTTGACAAAAGAACAAAATTTACTCATGTAAGTTTTAAACATCATTCACCATTCTTTGCAAAGGAGCTATTAGATGAGTTAGTCCTGACCATTAATAATGATATTAAAGATATAGATGTTAAGGTTGCAAATGAGTCAATTCGTTTTCTTGAAGATCAGATTGCAAAGACAAATGTCTCAGATTTAAAATTAATTTTTAGTAAGCTAATTGAAAAAAATATCAAAACAGTTTTACTAGCCGAAGTTAATCCTGAGTTTGTTTTTACTGTTGTTGATCCTGCCTTTGTACCTGATCTTAAAACTGCTCCATCAAGGGGATTAATGTGTATATTAATTACTATATTTGGTTTCTTATTCATAGTTACCTTTTTTGCAATATTTGATTACTTAAAACTAAATAATCAAAAGTAGAGGCTTGCATGAGTAAAAAAGTTGCGTTAATTACAGGTATTACTGGTCAGGATGGAGCTTATCTTGCTGAATATCTTCTAAGCAAAGGCTATGAGGTTCATGGCATAAAAAGAAGAACTTCTTTGTTCAATACAGATAGAATAGATCATCTTATCAAAGAAAAGAATTTTCATTTTCACCACGGAGATATGACTGATTCAAGTAGCATCGTGAATATTATATCTAAAACGAAACCTTGTGAAATATATAACTTAGCAGCACAGAGTCATGTTCAAGTTTCATTTGAAGAGCCTGAATATACAGCAAATGCGGATGGTATTGGAGTTTTGAGAATCCTCGAAGCAATAAGAGCATTAAATTTGGAAAATCACACTAAGTTCTATCAAGCATCAACATCAGAATTATTTGGAAAAGTTCTTGAAACACCTCAATCTGAAAAAACGCCTTTTTATCCAAGGAGTCCATATGGAGTTGCAAAGCTCTATGCATATTGGATTACAGTAAATTATAGAGAGGCATACAATATTTTTGCATGTAATGGAATTCTATTTAATCACGAGTCTCCATTGAGGGGAGAGACCTTTGTCACTAGAAAAATTACAATGGCATTAGCAAAAATTAAATTAGGCTCTAAAGAAGTTCTTAAATTGGGAAATTTAAATGCATTGAGAGACTGGGGGCATGCAAAAGATTATGTAAAGATGCAATGGTTGATGTTACAACAAGAAAAACCTGATGATTTTGTTATCTCAACTGGTGTGCAGTATTCTGTCAGAGATTTTGTAAATAAAGCCTGTGAAGTATTAGATATAAAAATTTCATGGGAAGGAGAGGGTGCTGATGAAAAAGGTTATGATGATAATGGGCGCTGTATTGTTCAAGTTGATCCAAAATATTTTAGACCAGCTGAAGTTGAAACCTTGTTAGGTGACTTTTCTAAAGCAAAGAAACTTTTAAACTGGGAGCCTAGTATAACATTTGATGAATTAGTAACTGAGATGGTTGAATCTGATTTGAAAGTGGCTTCGCTTCATAAAGATAATAACTTCACCATAAAAAAATTTCACAGACAGGATATCTAGTGCTCGATAATAATCAAATACCTCTTGCTTGTTCATCTTGGGATGAAAACGAAAGAAGGGCTTTTGATGATGTTGTAAATTCAGGTATATTTACAATGGGTTCTAAAGTTGTAGAATTTGAAAAAAGTTTTGCAAAATATCATGATTCAAAATATTGTGTGATGGTAAATTCTGGTTCATCGGCAAATTTTCTTATGGTAGCATCATTATTTTTTACCAAAGGAAAATACAAACTAAAGAAGGGTGATGAAATAATTGTTCCCTCAGTGTCCTGGTCAACCACATATTCCCCACTTTATTTTCATGGACTCAAGTTAAGATTTGTTGATGTCGATTCAAAATCTTTAAATATTAATACTGATGCAATAAAAGAGGCAATTACATCAGACACAAAAGGCATAATGGCAGTAAATTTGCTTGGTAATTCTTGTGATTTCAATGAAATATTGGATATATGTGAGGATAATGATTTAATTCTGCTTGAGGATAATTGTGAGTCATTGGGTGGATCTTATGAAAATAAAAAAACAGGTACATTTGGTTTAATCAGCAGCTGTAGCTCATTTTTCTCTCATCATATTTCAACAATGGAGGGAGGGCTATTATTGACTGATGATGAAGAAATCTATCATATTCTGTTATCCATAAGAGCTCATGGGTGGACAAGAAACCTTCCGGAAGAAAATCTGATTTGTCAAAAATCAGATGATCCTTTTTACGAATCATTTAGATTCGTTTTACCTGGATACAATGTTCGGCCTCTTGAATTATCAGGTGCGCTTGGAGTAGAGCAGATGAAGAAGTTAGATAGCTTAATAGAAAATAGGCGCTCTAATGCCGCATTTTTTAAAAATATCATGAAAGATTTTGATTTCATTGATGTACAAGAAGAACTCGGTCATTCATCTTGGTTTGGCTTTGGAATGATTCTGAATGATAAAGCAAAATTTAACAGACAAAATTTTATAAGTGCATTAGAAGAGCAAGGTATTGAAACAAGACCAATTGTTTGTGGAAATATTCTTGAAAACGAAATGACAAAATTCTTTGATTACACTACTTATGGAGAATTTAATGTAAGTAAAAGGATTCATAAAGATGGTTTATTTGTCGGAAATCATCATGTTGATATCACCAAAGGGCTTAAAAATCTTTATGATTGCATATGTCAATTGTCAAAATAAAAAAAGTTCTCATAATTGGAGGTTATGGTTTTCTAGGAAGTCATTTATCTAATTATTACATTTCACAAGGCATTGAAGTTATTAAAACTACTAGATATTTTAATAAGGATATTTGCAAAGAAAATGATTATTGGTTGGATTATTCTGAAAAAGATTTTTTAAACATTTTGTCAGATCACAAATTTGATGCTGTCTTTTATTTAAGCGGAAATCCATATCCAGCATACTCTGAAAATAATCCTTCTTATGATATTGAGCAAACAATATTACCAACAATAAACTTGTTGAATGCCATGGTAAAAAATAAATTTAGTGGCTCATTTTGGTTTGCTTCTTCTGTTGCGGTTTATGGTAAAACCTCTCTTCCGTTTCAAGGAGAAAATGATTTATGTCAACCGTTATCATCATACGCACTAGCAAAGCTCAATTGTGAAGAATATATAAGATTATATTGTAAGAATTTTGGAATTAATGGCGGAGCTTTTAGAATTTTTTCAACTTTTGGGGAAGGTCTAAAAAGGCAAATAATATATGATTTATTTAAAAAGTGTGAAAGTGATTCATCAACTCTAGATCTATATGGAAGTGGAAAAGAGGCGAGAGATATATGTTATGTTGGTGATCAAGTTTTAAGAATGTCACTTATTGCAGATAAAATAAAACCAAGAGGAAATATTTATAATATAGGATCTGGTATTTCATACACCACAGAGTTCATTGCAGAATCTGTAATAAAAATATTAGGATCTTCGAAAAAGATAAAGTATATAGAACCAATAAGAAAATTTGATGGATATCAATGGACAGCATGTATGAAAAAGTTTTCTACTGTAACTAAAAACATTGAACCAAATTTTGAAAAATCCCTTGAAAAGACACTTTTAAGTTATGAGAAAAATTAACAATGAGTTTTGATAAACATATAAGTGAATATGATCCTATATTATTTGAAGATTCAAGAGGTTATCTTAAGGTTATTTCTGAGGACAGTAACCTAGGAATTTCATACAAGGAGTCATTTTCAAAGTCAGGAGTTTTTAGAGGAATGCATATTCAGGTTCCACCATATGAACAAACGAAACATATATGTGTTTTGCAGGGAACTATTATAGATCATGTAATTATATTAGATAAAGAAAACCAAGATTTTGGAAAAACTTTTTCACAAGAGATTAAAGCATCTGAAAAAGTTTATACTATCCCCAAACATTGTGCTCATGGCTTTTATGCGAAAGAAGATACTATTTTAAGATACTTGTGTATTGGGAAATATTCGGAAGTAAATGAAATATGTATTAAAGAATGTTATGTTGAGTCTGACAATTTAATTATCTCGAGTAAAGATAAATCTGGTACAAGACTTGAGAATTGTATCAATACTTTTAAAGAAATAAATTGGGAGAAAATATGATTGAAGTTAAGGATAAAGATGTTGTTTTGGCTAGGTACATCCCAGCAAGCACCGCATGGGAAGAAGGCTTAAGTTTTTTTTCTGATGATGATGATTACATTCAGGTTGGAACTTGGGGGTATGACAGCCCAAAAGAATTGTTAGCTCATACTCACAATGAGGTTCACAGAGATGTTGCGTGGACTCAGGAAGTTATATTTATAAAAAAAGGCAGTATCAAGGCTGAGATATATGATTTATCTAACAAAAAAATTAAAGACATTATATGTAATGTTGGTGACATAATTGTTCTTCTAAGAGGTGCCCATGGGTATCATATTCTTGAAGATGATACACAAGTCCTTGAAATAAAAAATGGTCCTTACGTAGGTGCTGATCTTGATAGAGTAAGAATTAAGAAATAAAAATCATGGAAAACCTTTTCTTTGATAAAAATGATCTAAAAAAATGTGGAACTAATGTAATTATTGGTAAAACAGTAAGAATAAGATATCCGCATTTAGTTGAGATAGGTGATAACGTAATAATTGATGACTTCACTTATATCTCAACATCATTAAAAATACACTCTTATGTTCATATTTCTTCAGGTTGCAAGTTAATTGGAGGCCCAGAAAGTTATGTTGAAATGCAAAATTTTTCAACTTTATCTCCAAACGTAGTTTTGTCAGCAGGAAGTGATGATTATCTCAGTGGAATAGCAACACCCCTTGTAGATAAAAAATATAAAGCTAACTCTGAGATAGGAAACATAATTCTAAAGGAACATACTATTGTAGGCAGTAACTCAACAGTGCTTCCAAATGTAACATTCAACACCGGAGCAACAGTAGGAGCAAATTCTCTTATAAAAGAGGACTTAGATGAGTGGAGTTTGAATGTAGGAATTCCATCAAGAAAAATTAAAGATAGAAAAAAAGAAGAAATAATTAAAGCTGAAAAAGAATTTTTTAAAGAAATTTCATCTCAAAATTCTATTATGCATAATAATATTAAATCGAAAATTACATTAGCTACTCAGGGCTCTCAAGGAATCTTGGCATTAAGAGAATTATTTAATCTTGGATATAAAAAAGAAAATATAGACGTATATGTTTGTGAAAGTAAATTTAATGCACCGCTTATAGAGTTCTTGAAATATTTAGAAAAAGATTTTGTAAATATTAATAATGCAAATACTTTTGATGATGTTGCAAAAGAAAATAACAAAGCTAAGATTTTATTGAGCGTAAGTTGGAAGTATTTAATTTCTGATAAAGTTCTCCAGTCATTTAATTACAGGACTATAAACTTTCATCCAGGACTTCTTCCTGAATATAAAGGTTGTTTCTCTTCATCATGGTCTTTAATAAACAATGAAAAATATGTTGGCTTCACATATCACTTCATGAATAAAGATTTTGATTCTGGGAACATAATCCTTAAATCTTCAATTAAAATTGAAGACGATGATGATGCGTTCTCGTTAAATTATAAAATATTTCAGCAAGGTATTCCCAAACTAGGCAATGTATTAAAACAAATAGAATCAAAGGGTAAAAAGCAAAAAAATAAAGGGAAATACTATCCAAACAAATTACCTCATGGTGGTCAGTTACAAATTGATTGGGATAAAGATTTTGCTGGGAGGTTCATAAGGGCAATTAATTTTCCACCTCATCCACCTGCATATGTATGTGTAGATGGAGATAATGTAAATGTTCAAAATGTTAATGATTTTATGAGGTTAAAAAATGAGTAAAGATTTCATAATGCAAATGAGGCCATGGATTGGTGAAGAAGAAAGAGATGCTATTAACAATTACATGCAATCAGATGGATTCTTAACAGAATATAAGCTTACCGAAGAATTTGAAAGATCGATATGTAAATTCACATCTGCAAAATTTTGTATGGCCGTCAACAATGGAACAATAAGTCTCACCTTAGCTGCAATAGCTTTAGATATTAAGCCTGGAGATGAAGTTATCGTTCCAAATTTTACAATGGTAGCAACACCAAATTCTATAAAAATGATAGGTGCAAAACCAATTTTTGTTGATGTTGAGGAAGAAACACTGTGCATTGATATAGAAAAAATAAAAGAGGTAATTAATAATAAAACAAAAGCTATAATGCTAGTTTCTGCTAATGGGAGATATCCTAAAACCAATATTGAAGAATATGTCGATTTGGCTAATAAATTTGATATAAAGATTATTGAGGATGCTGCACAATCACTAGGTTCTTTTTATCCAGACGGAACTCATGTTGGATTAAAAGGGAGTATCGGAAGTTTTTCATTTTCAATGCCAAAAATTATAACAACAGGACAAGGTGGAGCACTTTTTACTAACAATGAAAAATATGCTGAAAAAATTTCATTACTGAAGAACTTTGGAAGAGCGTCTTCTGGAAACGATATTCATAAAGTAATTGGCTTTAATTCTAAGTTTACTGAAATGCAAGCCGCTATCGGCGTTGAACAAATGAAAAAATTACAGCTAAGGATAGAATTAAAAAAACATATTTGGAAAAGATACTCTGATAATTTAAAAGATGTCCCAGGGATTAAATTATTTAATCATGATTTAAAAAATACTGCACCTTGGTTTATCGATGCCATTTGTGAGGATAAATTAGCTCTTCAAGACTTCCTTAAAAAGAAAAATATTGGATCTAGGGACATGTACCCCCCATTGAATAAACAAGAGGCATATAAAATACCTGGTGATTTTCCAGTTTCTTTTAATATTGGCGAAAAAGGTCTGTGGCTTCCTTCAGCTGCACAGCTCCAGGATGACGAAATCGATTATATTTGCGAAAGCATCAAAGAATTCTATTCTTAACTTTTAACAATGAGGATTATATTTTTTGTTCACTCGTTAAGAAAAGGTGGAGCTGAAAGGCTTCTTCTTCAAGTGTCAAACCACCTATTAAAAAAAAATCATGATATTAGAATCCTTCAAGCCATAGATTTTGATGAATATCCAGAATATACAACTAGTAAAAAAGAATTTCTTCTTAAACCACAAGAATACAAATGGCCGTATGCTCTTCCTAAACTTATCAGACAGTACAGAAAATATGTCAGAGCACAAAACCCAGATCTAATCTGTATTTTTTCTCCTTTAATGGTAATAGTTGCTGCTTTATCCTTAATGAGATTAAAAACAGTTCATGTAATTCAAGGGTATGGATTAGTTAGTAAGCAAAAATCTTTTAAAAATATTATTTATAAAGCACTAGATAAAATAAGTTTTAGAATTTTAAATTACAATGCAATAGTTCCTACAAACAGTCTTAAAGAATCCATTTTAGGATATCTATCTATCAAAAGTGATAATGTGAAAATTGTCACTTCTGGAGTTGACAGTAAAAGTCTAAAATTTAATTCAAATATAGATTTAGAAAATAAGATTATTATCACTATGTTGGGAACAGTTTATAAAGAGAAAGGACAAAGGCTTGCAATTGAGGCAGTAAAACAATTAAAGAAAATTAATAATAACTTAGATTTTGTTGTAAAAATTATTGGTGAAGGTTCAGATGAAAAATATATAAAAAAAAGAATTAAACAAAATGATTTAAAAGAAAATATTGTCTTACTTGGAAGACGTGATGATGCTTTTGAGCTGATATCATCTTCACATATTTTCTGGCATTTAAGTCAAAGTGAGGGCTTGCCATTAGTTATTATGGAAGCAATGGCTTTAGGTGTGCCAGTTATTGGTTTTGATGTAAGAGGAGTTAATGATGTAATTAGAAATAATCAAAATGGATATCTCGTCAAATATAAAGATATGAGCGCAATTGCAAGTTATACTAATAGCCTTATTAATGATGAAGAATGTTATTCAAGATTTATAAATGCAGCTAGAAATGAAATTGATGAAATTTATAATATTGAAAAAATGTGTATAAATTACGAAGAGTATTTTTTACAACTTTGTAATGTAAAGATATGAAAAATATATTAGTTACAGGTGCGGATGGCTTTATTGGTTCACATCTTGTCGAAATTCTTGTTAAACAAAATTATAACGTGAGAGCTTTATCTCAATATAATTCTTTTAATAATTGGGGCTGGCTAGAAGATTTAGAAAAGAATATTTTAGACTCAATTGATGTAGTGTGTGGTGATATCAGAGATCCATTTTTTGTTAATCAATCTGTAAAAGGAAATGATGCTGTTATGAATCTAGCAGCATTAATTGGAATACCTTTTTCATATGTATCTCCGCAATCTTATGTTGAAACAAATGTTACTGGCGCATTAAACATTGTTGAAGCAGCAAAAAAATTTGATTTGCAAAAGGTTATTCAAACATCAACAAGTGAAGTTTATGGTTCAGCACTATATGTTCCGATTGATGAAAAACATCCATTGCAAGGACAATCTCCTTACTCAGCTTCAAAAATTTCAGCTGATCAAATGGCACTTTCTTACTTTTTATCTTTTGAAGTTCCAGTTTCTATAATAAGACCATTTAATACATATGGACCAAGGCAGTCAGCCAGAGCAGTCATACCCACAGTGATATCTCAGATATCTGCAGGAGTGACTGATATTAAACTTGGTTCTCTATCTCCCACAAGAGATTTTAATTATGTATCTGATACTGCCAGTGGATTTGTTTGTGCATTAAAATCTGATCAATCTGTTGGAGAGGTTATTAACATTGGAAGTGGTTTTGAAATATCGGTTCGAGATACTGTTGAGCTTATTGCAAATTTAATGAATGTAAAAATTAATATTGAATCAGATGAGTCAAGAGTAAGACCTGAGAATAGCGAAGTTGAAAGACTTTGTGCATGTAACAAAAAAGCTTTTGAGCTAATAAAATGGGAACCAAAAATTAAAGGCATTCAAGGTTTAGAAAATGGATTAACTAAAACTATAGAATGGTTCTCAAATCCCAAAAATTTGAGTAAATATAAAACAGATATTTACAATATATAAGATATGAAAATAACAGTAATTGGCTCTGGTTATGTTGGTCTTGTTGCAGCAGCTTGCTTTGCCGATGTTGGTAATGAAGTTCTTTGTCTGGATATAAATAAATCGAAAATTAGGAAATTGAAAAAAGGAATCATTCCAATATATGAACCAGGTTTGGAAAGAATTGTTTTAAAAAACATCAAAAATAATAATCTGGATTTTACATCAAATATTAAAAAATCTGTTCATCATGGAGACATACAATTTATATGTGTTGGCACACCACAAAGCGAAGATGGATCTGCTGATATTAATTATGTTATTGGAGCTGCAGAGAACATAGCAAAATTTATGACAACCAGTAAGATTATCGTTAATAAAAGTACAGTCCCTGTTGGAAGCGCAAAGAAAGTAGCTAAAAAAATTAAACAAATTTTAGATGAAAGAAATCAAAATTTTCATTTTGATGTTGTTTCTAATCCAGAATTTTTAAGAGAGGGAAATGCAATAAATGATTTTATGCATCCTGACAGAGTTGTAATAGGTTCTGAAGATAAATACTCCATTAAAATTATGAAAAATCTTTATAAGAAATTTGTTAAAAGTTCGAGTGCATTAATTGTTATGGATACTCTAAGTTCAGAATTAACAAAATATACGGCCAATTCTTTACTTGCCTGCAGAATAAGTTTTATGAATGAAATTGCAAATCTAGCAGAAAATTTAGGAGCTAACATTGAGGATGTTAAGAAAGGCATTGGTACTGATTCAAGAATTGGTGAAAGTTTTCTTAATGCAGGCTGCGGGTATGGCGGATCTTGTTTTCCTAAAGATGTTGCAGCACTTGAAAAAATTGCAAAAAACAATGCTGGTGGAAATCTAAAAATATTGAGAGCTGCTAGAGAAGTTAATGACATTCAGAAAAATATTCTGTTTAAAAAGATCTATAAAAAATTTAAAGGTAACTTAGCTAATAAAAAAATCGCTGTCTGGGGTTTATCTTTTAAGCCTGGCACAGATGATATGCGCGAAGCTCCAAGTATTGATTTGATAAAAGCTTTACATAAAGAAAAAGTTAAAATTTATGCTTATGACCCTATAGCTATAAATGAATCAAAAAAAGTCTTAAAAGAGATACCTGTAAGATACAAAAAAAACAAAATAGATTGCCTCAATAATGCAGATGCACTTGTCATAGTGACTGAGTGGAGTGAGTTCAATGATTTTAATATTGATAAATCTTTGGCACTTATGAAAACTCCTATAATTTTTGATGGTAGAAATTTATTAAAATTCGATTTTTCTAAGTTAAATGAAATAGAATATTTTCCAATTGGCAAGCCAAAAATACATATAAAACCTAGGACATAGAAGGCAAGTATTTATTATATTAATATAACATTTAAGAGATTCGATAATGAGTAAAAGGGCAGTAATTTTAGCAGGTGGAAAGGGAACAAGACTTAAGCCCTATACTGTAACTATACCAAAACCACTTGTTCCGCTTGATGAGACTCCAATACTTGAAGTTATTATTCATCAACTCAAAAAATCAGGCTTTACTCACATTACTCTGGCAGTCAATCATATGTCAGAGATAATTAAAGATTTTTGTAAAGATGGTTCAAAATGGTCGATCAATATTGATTATTCTTTAGAAGACAAGCCGCTGAGTACAATGGGACCATTAAGACTGATAAAAGATTTGCCAGAAAATTTTTTAGTTATGAATGGTGACATACTCACAAATTTAGACTTTAAAAACTTTTTTGAAAGTCATGAAAAATCAGAACATATATTTTCAATATCATCTTTTGATAGACAAGAAATAATAGATTATGGCGTTTTAGAAACATCAAATGGTAAACTTTTGAAATTAGAAGAAAAACCAAGCAAAGCTTTTGAAGTAAGCATGGGAATTTACATGATGTCACATAAAGCTATTGATTATATCCCAGATAACAAAGAGTTTGGATTTGATGATCTTATGCATGCCTTATTAAGGGATGGGCAAGATGTTAGGGTTATTAAATTTTCAGATTATTGGCAGGATATCGGACGACCATCTGACTATATTCAGGCTTCAAAAGACTTTACTGACTTCAAAAGAAAGTTTTTGAAGTAAATGAATATTTTAGTAACAGGATCTTCTGGTTTCATTGGCAATTATTTATTAAAAAAACTCGAAGTTCTAGGACATAATGTATTATGTTTTTCTCATTTAGATGGTGATATACAGAATTTTAACTTCAATAGTAAATATAAAAATATTGAGATTGATTTAATATATCATCTGGCTGGTAAAACTTTTGTGCCAGACTCATGGATTGATCCATCATCTTTTATTAGTACAAATGCTCTGGGTACCCTTAATATTTTAAAGTTCTCTTCAGAAAAAAAAATTCCCTTTATTTATGTAAGTGCATATATATATGGAATTCCATCAAACCTTCCTATAAAAGAAAATAGTTTTTTTGAACCTAATAATCCCTATGCATTTTCAAAATATTTAGCTGAAAAATTTTGTATTTTTTTTAGTAAATTTTCTGAAATGGATATAAATATTTTTAGACCTTTTAATATTTATGGTATTGGACAGGATAAGAGGTTTTTAGTACCTGAGATTTTATCAAGAATAAAAAATAAAAAATCGATAAAAGTAAATTCACTCTTACCAAGGCGGGACTATATATATATTGATGATGTGGTTAATGCACTAATTAAAGGCATGAAGAATCTAAATGGTCTAAATGTGTATAATTTAGGATCGGGCAGTTCTTTAAGTGTAAAACAAATTATTGAAGTAATACAAAAAGAATCAAATACAGAATTTGAAGTCATCTCTAAAAATATAGAAAGAATAAATGAAATAGAAGATGTTGTTGCAGACATATCTGCAGCCAAAAAAGATCTTAAATGGCAACCGCAAACTTCCTTTAATGAAGGTATAAAAAAAATGATCAATAAGATTAATTAGAACGATAATGAAAAAAATACTTATTGTTGGAAATTGGGCTTGGGATCACTGTGAGGAAGCTTTTGCAAATGCCCTAAGAAAACAGGATTTTGAAGTCATACCATTTAAGATTAACTTAGATAAATTACCAAAACCACTAAAATTAATTCCACTAAACCCATTTCTTAAATCTATACAAATTCAACTCCTAGAGACCGTTAGGGTCAACAAACCTAATTTTGTTTTTCTTTGGAATGCAACTCATGTAACTTATGAAACTGTTTTTAAAATGTCAAAAGACAATGCAAAGATAGTCACTTATAGCAATGATGACCCTTACTTTAATTCAAATAAACCTTTAAGACAAAAATTATTGTGGAGAAAATTTCTTCAATATATAAATCTTGCAGATTTTCACTTTGTCTATAGACCAATAAATATTGCGGAGTCAAAAAAATATACAAATGCACCGACTTTTTTGCTACCCCCATACTTCATACCTGAAAAATTCCATAATTTAAAACTAAGCGACCAAGATTTATCAAAATATGAGACTGATGTTGTGTTTATTGGGCATTATGAAAATGACTCAAGATCAGACTTTCTTGAATTTCTCCATGATAAAGGCATTAAAATAAAATTATTCGGAACAGGTTGGAACAAAAACTGTTCAGAAAGTTTTTTAAAGAAATTTGGAAACATTGCAAGACTTAATCAAGAAGATTATTTCAAGTCATTAAAGGCATCAAAAATATGCCTATCTTTTTTGTCAAAATATAATAGAGATATATACACAAGAAGATGTTTTGAAATTACAGGTTCAGGGAATCTACTTCTTTGTGAAAGAAATGAATATATGAAAAGCCTGTTTCTTGAGAATTCCGAAGCAACTTATTTTAGTTCAAAAGAAGAGCTATTAGAAAAGATTAATTGGTTGAATTCTAATCATGAAATCATTAGAGATATTTCAATTGCTGGTAATAAAAAAGCATATGAATCTGGACACAGTATAGATTTAAGGGCAAAGTATTTTGCAGATTTAGTAACTGAAAAGACTGACAAGAGTTTATAATATTTTCATTAATTTATAAATGCTATGTCATTAAATAAAAAGAACATACTAATTACTGGAGGTTCTGGGTTTCTTGGTAGTCATCTATGCAAAAAATTAATCAGTGAACAAAATGTAATTTTTTGTCTCGATAACCTAGAAACAAGCAGTTTTGAAAATGTTCAAGAACTAGATAATAAAGAAAATTTTATTTTCTTAAATCAAGATGTTACAGAAAGCATTGATCTTGATTCTGAAATACATGAGATATACAATCTTGCATGTCCTGCATCTCCAATTAACTATCAAAAAGATCCTATTAAAACTAATAAGACAAGCGTTTTAGGTATTATAAATTTACTTGATTTTGCGCTAAAGAATAATTCAAAAATTCTTCATGCTTCAACAAGTGAAATTTATGGAAATCCTACTGTACATCCTCAAGAGGAGTCGTATTGGGGTAATGTGAATCCAATTGGTCCAAGAGCCTGTTATGATGAAGGCAAGAGGTGTGCTGAAACTTTTTGTTTTGACTATATAAGACAATTTCAAGCAAGGGTTAAAGTTGTAAGAATTTTTAATACTTATGGTCCTTATATGCAAGCAAATGATGGAAGAGTGGTTTCAAATTTTATTGTTCAAGCTATTAACAATGATCCAATAACCATTTATGGTAATGGAAATCAAACAAGATCATTTTGTTATGTTGATGATTTGATAGATGCTTTTACAGGAATGATGGGGTCTAGTGATAAATTTCATGGACCAGTCAATATTGGTAACCCTATCGAATTCACTATGAATGAATTAGCTGAGATGGTTATTGGCCTAACCAATAGCTCTTCAAAAATAGTATATAAAGATTTGCCTCAAGATGATCCTGAGCAAAGAAAACCAGATATATCATTGGCAAAAAAAGAGTTTGGTTGGCAGCCAGAAATACCCTTAGAGGATGGACTTAAGAAAACAATAAGATATTTTAAGAAAAAGTTCTCCAAATAACTATGAAAATACTAAATATTCTTCAGGGTACTAGCCTTGGTGGTATGGAGCAATCCTCACTAACATTAATGAAATACATGCAAAATATTGGTTGTGATTTTGATGTTTTGTCATTGACGCCATTTGGGAAATTAAAAAATAAACTCGATGAATCTGGAATAAGTTCAAGGGATTCGTCCTATGTTGGTCCTGGAGGAATATTTAGTCTCTTTGAAATAAGAAAAAAAATTAAAGAATCTAATGCTGAAGCAATAATGATGACAGGAATTAGCTTAGTTGGAATGCTTGCAATGGGGAAATACTGCAGAGGCAAAAGAATTTTAGCTGTTCATTTTCATCATGAAGGAGTTAAACCAATATTTGTGTGGAAAATAATGTATATCATTGCATGTAAAAAGTTTGATAGGATTACCTTTGCTTCAAATTTTATAAGGGATGAAGCAATAAAGATTTATAGCAATGTCAAAAATAAGTCTGAAGTTATTAATAATCCTATTCAAAAAAAAGAACAACAAACGCATGAAAATAGAATTCAATCTAGAAGAAGATTTAAATTATCTAATGATGAAGTTGTTTTTGGAAATGCAGGTTGGCTTATCAAAAGAAAAAGGTTCGATGTTTTTATTAAACTTGCTAGAGAAATAAAAAATAATCATCCTAATTCAAAATTTCTTATTGCGGGTGATGGAATAGAAAAAAATAATCTCATGGATTTAGCTGAAAAGCTGAAAGTAGCAGATTCTATAATCTGGCTTGGCTGGCAAGAAAACCTAGAAGACTTTTACAATTCCCTAGATTTCATGATTTTCAACTCAGATTGGGATGCTGTTGGTCTTTCGCCTTTAGAATCGATACTCAAAGGAGTATTTACTATAGTATCTGTAAAAAATGGAGGTATAAAAGAAATCTTAAAAGATGAATATTCTTATTTTTTTTTTAATAGTCACGATATAAAAGGTATGAGCAAAAAAATTGATTACGCAATTAAACACAAGCATAAATCAAAAGAATTAATGAATTCCATTAAAAACTATGTTCAGGATATTTCAGATCCAACTGTAATAGCTAAACGCACACTAGATTTATATAAATCTTATGAATGAAAAAATTAAAATAGCTTTCTTTAATGACACTATGGGTCCTTATCATTATGCAAGGCTTGATGCTGCAAATTTGAAATCTGAATGTATTTTTCTTGAGTTTTCTTCCGTAGATCATACAAATTACTGGGATATTTCAAATGAATTGAAAGATAATAAGATCACATTATTTACTGACAAACCAATTATAAAAAAAAATAAGTCAGAAATTTTTACTAGAATGGATGAACTTTTAACTAAAATTTGTCCAGATGTGGTCCTGATATCTGGATGGGATGCAACTGCTTCATTATTGTCATTAAGATGGTGCTTACACAATAATATCCCGACAATATTGTTGTCAGAAAGTCAAAAGCATGATTTTAAAAGATCTTTTTTTAAAGAGGCTGTTAAGAGATTTTTGTTAAAACTATTCGATTCTGCTTTTGTTGGAGGTATAAATCAAATCAGATATTTAACAGAGTTGGGCTTTAGCGAAAAGAAAATATTTCCTGGTTGCGATTTAGTTGATAACGATTATTTCTCTGTAAATTCACAAGTTAATCAAGACTTAAAATCAAAATATCAAAGCAAATATAATTTACCAGAAAAATTTTTCTTTACGTCTTGTAGGTTTGTTAAAAAAAAGAATCTTAAATTTTTACTAAAAACATTTAAAAAATTCATTGAAAATAATAATGAATGGAGTTTGGTAATTGCAGGAGATGGTCCTTTAAAAGAAGATTTAGAGAGCTTTTTAGATGAACATGATTTAAATGACAGAGTTTTTTTACCAGGTTATATTCAATATGATGAAATCCCAATTTTTTATGGTTTAAGTTCGTGTTTTATTTTACCCAGCATAACTGAACAATGGGGATTGGTAATAAACGAATCTCTTGCATCAGGAAAGCCAGTCCTTGTTTCTGATAAATGTGGGTGCGCTCCAAATTTAGTTCAAAATCAAGAAGTGGGCTTTATTTTTAATCCTATGGATGAGGATGATTTACTAAGTAAAATGAATTTTATTACTGAAGAAGATACATACAAACTATTTTGTAACAATACAAAAAATGTAATGAAAAAATTTGATAAAAATCATTATTCAAAAAACTTAAATATGTCAGCTAATAAGGCAAAATTATCATACAAAAGATATAAGAATCCAATTAGTCTAATTATTTTAAATTTATTAATTTTTTTCTCAAAATAATAAAATGAATAAGATTACAGTTTTTGCTCCAAACGTAAGGCACGGAGGAGGAAAGATCCTTTTAGTGCAAATCTTAAAGTCACTTCATAATGAAAATATTATTGCTAATGCATATGTATCTGTTGACTTAAAGCATGAGTTAAGTGGAATAAGTGATATAACTTTTAATAAGAATAATTTTTTTTCAAAATTTATATCTGAGTTATCAATGTATTTCAGCAATTATAAAAATTCAAAAACAATCTTTTTTGGAAATTTGCCTCCTATATTTAAATTAAAATCTTATTCATATCTTTATCTTCACAATAGCCTATTAATTGAAAATAATTTAAAAATCAAATTTGATCTAAAAACTAATATAAGACTATTTTTTGAAAGAAAATATTTGAGATTATTTATAAAAAATGTTGATGAAGTTTTAGTTCAAACACCCAAGATGTATAAGAAGGTTAAAGAAACTAACTTATTTTCAAATGTAAAACTGAGAGCATTTTTAGACAATCCTTCTTCAAAATATATAAAAAAAAATACAAAATTATATGACTTCATCTATCCATCTTATGGATATCCATACAAAAATCATAAAATGCTCTTAGATGCTTGGATTTATTTATCAAAAATAAATTTATTTCCATCTTTGATAGTAACTTTAGACAGAGATATGCATAAAAAGTTATACGAAAAGTTTGAATGTGCTATTGAAGATCATAAGTTGAATATAAAATTATTTTCTAATTTAGATTATGAAGATATTTTTAAATTATATTCAGATACCAGGGCTCTAATATGGCCATCTTTGACTGAATCTTTCGGTATGCCATTAATAGAAGCACATAATTTAAATCTTAATATCATTGCAGCAGATATTGATTATATTTTAGATATTTTTGATGATGCTTATTTATTTGATCCAAATAATTTTGTTGATATTGCAAATACTATAAAAAGTTATATGAATGATGTAAAAAACAATAAAATTAAAAAAACTAAACTCAAGCTTATGGTTTTTGAGGCAAAAGATTTTATAAAGTCTTTATAGGGTTAAATACATTAAATGTGTAAAAAAAGTTAATTTTTTATATAATCTGCATGGGAATTAATTATGAAAAGTGAAAAAAGTAGAGGTTATTTTGAAATAACCAATTTACTTGATATAAAAATTATCGAAAAGCTGAACAAAGATATTTCTGAGGCATATGAAATTGAATCAAAAAAAGCTAATTTTGGTGGAACAATTTCTGGTCATTTAAACTGTATACCTGGTTCTAGCGCAAGAAAGTTAATTAAAAATATTCAAGAACAAACTTCATTGTTTGAGAAAATATCGGAGTTTTTTTCAATTGATCTGGAAGAATATAATGTGAGTATTGGAGCAAATATCAATTTACCTGGCTCGCATTTTCAACACATGCATATGGATTCAAACTTTTATGAGCAATTGTATATTTTAAATATTCCATTGGTTGATACTAATAGGGATAATGGCTCAATTTCGATTGTACCGGACTCTCATAGTGAACCATATTCTTATATTCAATATCTATTAAAAAAATTATATAAAAAGAGACTAAGACTAAACCAAAAAGTTGGATCTTGTGTAGTTAGAACTTCAAATTTATGGCATAGAGGAACACCAAACAAAACATCGAGTATTAGACCTATGATCAACATTGTTTTTTCTAAAAACAAAAATGATGATATCAAGGATTATCTTTTATCAAACCTTGAAAATCATCCAGACCTTATTGGAGATATTAAGTTTGCTAATAATTGGTATAAAACTACATTTCTTGGAAGAATTTGGGAGATTTTGACTGTGAAATTCCCTTTGATTCACTCCACTAAAAGAATAATAATGTCTTTAATTAGACCGGTTGGAACGTCTACTTAAAAAAATGGGCAAAATTAAAGCTTACATAAGAAAGATACCTTTTCTATATACTTTGTTGAAAATAATAAAGGATAAAAGATATTTATATCATTATCTCCAAGGTTACATAACAAATAGAAACATCAGGAGCAAATTGTCTAAGTTAGAGAGCAAAATATTTTTCAGAAATAATAATTTATCTTCTACTAATCCAAAGATTGAAAATATTAATAAAGAAGGATTTTTCGAAGGTGTGCTTAAAATTAAAGATGACGAGATTCAAGAAATATGCGATTACTTAAAAAATAAGCCAATGCATGACCCTGAAAATCAAGAACTGGATTATTTTTATCTTAATAACAGACCTAGTCAGATAAAAAGAGGTTTTTATAAATGTGAGGATGTTGTTTTAGCACCTCATGTTCTAGATATTGCTAATGATCCGAGAATTTTAGATATAGCTTCTGACTATTTTGGTGCAATGCCATCAATTGATTATATTGGATCTTGGTGGTCTTTCCCAAGTAAGAATATTGCTTTAACGCAATCCTATCATAGGGATATTGATACACTTAACTCTCTTAAATTCTTCATTTATTTAACTGATGTTGATGAAGGATCAGGCCCATTTGTTTATGTTAAGGGCTCTCATAACTCGGACTTAAAAACTAAAAAGGATAAAATGCATAAGGATAATGAAATCCTCAATTCTTATAATGATGAAGATGTCTTGGAGTTTAAGGGTAAAAAAGGACACAACTTTATTGCAGATACATTTGGTTTTCACAAAGGTTTAGCTCCCAAGAATAGTGATAGGCTAATTCTTCAAATTATTTACACGTTAAAAAGAACACCTTTTGGACCAAAAAAACCATTTGTTAACTTTGGAGATGTTGAAAAAATATCTAAACAAATACTTTCTCATTATACAAACAGGCATATCATAAGATTTTAATACTACTATGTTGTCAAAAAACTCTACAATTTTAATTACTGGCGGAACTGGTTCATTTGGAAGAGCTTTCTTAAATAAATTGATTGATTCTAAAGTCAAAGAAATTCGAATTTTTAGCAGAGATGAAAAGAAACAAGACGATATGCGAAAAGAGTATAAAAATGATAAGTTAAATTTTGTAATTGGTGATGTGAGAGATCCCAACAGTTGCAATCAAGTCACCAAGGGAGTTGACTATATTTTTCATGCTGCTGCTTTGAAACAAGTTCCTTCATGTGAGTTCTATCCTATAGAAGCAGTAAAAACAAATGTCTTAGGAACAGAAAATATTCTTAACTCAGCAATTACAAACAAAGTAAAAAAAATAATATGCTTAAGTACTGACAAAGCTGTTTATCCAATTAATGCCATGGGCGTATCTAAGGCGCTAATGGAGAAAATAGTTATAGCAAAGGCAAGAATGCATTCAGATTCCAATACCACTATTTGCTTAACAAGGTATGGTAATGTTATGGGTTCACGCGGTTCAGTAATACCTTTATTCGTTCAGCAAATTGAGCAACAAAATCCGCTCACAGTCACAGACCCAAATATGACAAGATTTTTGATGACTTTAGATGATGCGGTAGATTTAGTTTTATTCGCGTTTGAAAATGGGATAAATGGAGATATTTTTGTTCAGAAATCCCCTGCATCAGATATACAAACTTTAGTTAATGCAGTAAAAAAATATTTAAATGTTGAAAATCACCCCGTTGAAACTATTGGAACAAGGCATGGTGAAAAGTTGCACGAAACTCTTCTAAGCAGAGAAGAGTTTGCAATTGCAGAAGATCTAAACGATTTTTATAAGATATCGCCTGATTTAAGAAATTTAAATTATGAAAAGTTCTACGAATCAGGAGTGCGAATTGATTCAAATGAGGATTACAATTCATCTAATACACGTCAATTAAAAGAAAAAGAAATCATTAGCTTGCTTGAAAAAATTAACATTAATTCTATAGAGTAGCGGAAGGTTGTACAAAAAAATATTAATAACTGGCTCTAATGGCTTTATAGCAAAAAACTTATATGTCAATTTAATAAAAAAACATCCTGATATTGAAGTGCTTAAGTTTTCTCGAGAAAATAATTTAAAAGAATTACAAGATATGGTTAAGGATGTGGATTTAATATATCATCTTGCAGGAGAAAATAGACCAAAAGATAAAGATAGCTTCTATAAAGTTAATCAACTCTTAACCAAAAAAATATGTGAAATTTTGTCAGAGCATGACAAAAATGTTCCTATTATCTTTTCATCAACTACTAAAGTTACAGATAATAATGATTATGGAAAATCAAAATTAGCTGCAGAAAAATTACTCGAAGATTTCAGTAGCAGAAACAAAAATAAAGTTCTTATCTATAGGTTACCAAACGTTTTTGGTAAATGGTGCAAGCCCAACTATAACTCTGTTGTAGCAACATACTGCCACAACATTATTAGAGACATTGAAATTAGAATTGATAATCCAGATTCTGATTTAAATCTCATTTATATTGACGATTTGGTAGATATTTTCCTAAGCTTATTAGATGAAAACAATAAATCAGATTTTACTATTAATAATGTAGATTCTTATAAGACTACTGTCGGCAAACTTGCAGAAGATATTCAATCAATTCATAAAGACAGGCTTCAATGTCAAGTTCAAGATGTTGGCGTGGGTTTTAAAAGAGCATTATATTCAACATATTTATCTTATCTAGATAAAGGTAACTTTATGTATGATTTAAAATCTAATATTGATGAAAGAGGAAATTTTGTTGAAATGCTCAAGACAGAAAGTTCAGGACAAATTTCTTTTTTTACCGCACTTCCGGGAATTACAAGAGGCGGTCATTTTCATAATACTAAGAATGAAAAATTTCTAATAATTTCAGGAAAAGCAAAATTTAGATTCAAAAACCTTTTAGATGATGAATTTTTTGAATTGGAAGTCAACTCAGACAATCCTCAGATTGTTGAAACAATACCTGGGTGGGCTCATGATATTACTAATATAGGTGAAACAAATTTGCTTGTAATGCTATGGTCAAATGAAATTTTTGACGAAAAAAATCCTGATACATATCTGGAGGTGATTAAATAATGAAAAAATTGAAAGTGGTTACAGTAGTAGGAACTAGACCAGAAATTATCAGATTATCGAGAGTAATTGCTGCATTAGAAAAGAATTTTAATCATATTTTAATTCATACTGGTCAAAATCATGACTTTGAATTAAATGAAGTTTTTTTTAATGAATTAGATATAAAAACCCCGAAATATTTTCTTGAAGCTAACAAAAAATCACCCATGTTAGCAATTGGCGATATCTTATCAAAGATTGATAGGATATTAGATAAAATAAAACCTGATGCGTTTCTAGTTCTGGGTGATACTAATAGTTGCTTAAGCGCAATTGCTGCCAAAAGGAAAAAAATACCTATATTTCATATGGAAGCTGGAAATAGATGTTTTGATGAGCGTGTTCCAGAAGAAACTAACAGAAAAATTGTTGATCATATAGCAGATATAAATCTGACTTACAGCAAGATTTCAAGAGAATATTTGTTAAGAGAGGGATTAAATCCAGATCAAATAATTAAAACAGGCAGTCCTATGAATGAGGTTATATCTTTCTATGATAAAAAGATCAAAGACTCAAAAATTTTAACAAAACTTAAAATTCAACCTAATCAATACTACTTAGTAAGCTGTCACAGAGAAGAAAATGTAGATGATCCTTCAAACCTACGTAATCTTGTTAATTCATTAAATACTCTTGCAAAATTAAAAAGATTTCCAATTATCATATCAATGCACCCAAGAACAAGAAAAAATATACGAAAGATTAAATTAGATTTACATAAACTCATTAGGATATGCAAACCCTTCGGTTACATTGATTATATTAATCTTCAAAAAAATTCTAAAGCAGTATTGTCTGATTCTGGAACTATAACTGAGGAGTCTTCAATTTTAAACTTTCCAGCACTTAACATAAGAGATGCTCATGAGCGTCCTGAAGGAATGGAAGAAGGCGCTGTTATGATGACTGGTTTGAATACTGATAGAATAATGCAAGGATTAAAAATCTTAGAAAATCAACCTAAAGGTGAACAAAGGATTCTAAATATTGTTGATGATTATCAGACCAAAAATGTTTCTCAAAAAGTTGTCAGAATAATTTTAAGTTATATAGATTATGTTAATAAGAATGTTTGGAAAAAATGAGAATCCTCATAGTCACTCAACATTTCTGGCCAGAAGACTTTAGAATTAATGAATTAGCAATAGGCTTTAAAGATAACGGACATGATGTATCAGTTCTAACTGGCTATCCAAATTATCCAGAAGGAAAAATTTATAGTGAATTTAAAAAAGATAAAGATGGTTTTAAAGAATTTAATTCTATAAAAATCACCAGGATACCAATTTTACCAAGAGGCTCAAGTAAATTTACTTTGGCACTTAATTACTTAAGTTTTGTTCTGTCTGGTATTTTATTGGGACCATTATTACTAAGAAAAAAGAAATTTGACATGATTTTTGTTTTTGAACCTTCTCCAATAACAGTTTGTTTGCCAGCAATTCTCTTAAAATATTTAAAAAGCTCAAAGCTATCACTTTGGGTATTAGACTTATGGCCGCAATCCTTATATGCAGTAGGTTATCTTAGAAAAGATTCTGTTTTAGTTAAATTGACTGGCCGCTTGGTAAGATATGTTTATTCAAAATGTGACTTAATTTTAGGTACATCAAAAAGTTTTGTAAAAGAAATAAAAAAAGACTGTGTTAACTTCGATAGAATAAAATATTTTCCTAATTGGTTCGAGTCTATATATGATAATAGTTCAATATTGCCTGCAGAAGAGATAAACACAAACAATAATGAGTTTAAATTAATCTTTGCTGGAAATCTCGGAGACGCTCAAGATTTGCCAACTATACTTAATGGGATGTTGATTCTAAAGAATTGTAAAAATATAAAACTTTATATTTTAGGAGACGGGAAACGTTTCAAGTGGATAAAAGATTTCATTGATAAAAATGAAATGCACAATGTTGTTTTACTAGGTAGATATCCAAACAAAAGAATGCCCGAATTCTTTTATCATGCTGATGCATTAATAGTTTCTTTAAAGCCACACAATATTTATGACATGACTATACCCGGTAAGTTGCAGTCATATTTAATATCAAATAGACCAGTTCTTGGAGTTATTGGTGGTGAGAGCGCAAATATAATTAACAGTTGTAGATGTGGTCTAGTTTCTGAGCCTGGTAACTATAAAGATTTTGCAAACAACGTTAAAAAATTATATGCAATGGAATCAAATGATAGAGAAAAAATTGCTAGAAATGGATATGATTATGCAAGTCAAAATTTCAATAAAATTAATTTATTTAAACAACTTGAGTGTTGGATGAAGGAGTCTTAGCATGATTGAATTTATAGATGTTTGTAAAACAGATCCTTATCAGCATTTTATTAAACTATATAACGAAGCAAATAATCATTCTCAAGAACATATTGAAGCTGCAGCAGTTTCGACTGCTTCACATGACAATAAACCATCATCTAGGTTTGTAAACATAAAGTATGTTCATAATGAATCTTTTATATTTTTTTCTAACTACAATAGCGTCAAAGGAAAAGACATACAATCAAATCCTCAAGCTTCAATTTTATTTTTTTGGAGTAAAACAAATACACAAATAAGACTTGAGGGAAAGATAACAAAAACAAGCAATAGTTTTTCAGATGATCATTTTCAAAGAAGAAGTTATGAAAAAAATATTTCAGCCATTATTTCAAATCAGTCTTCAGAAAATAGTGGCTATAGTAATTTAATCCAAAGATATGAAAAAGCAATTAAAGCATATAAAGGAAAAGATCTTTCAAGACCAATGAGTTGGGGTGGTTATTCATTTGTACCTAAGAGTTTTGAATTTTGGCAAGGCGAAAATACCAGGCTGAATAAAAGATTAAAATTCAGTATAAAAGAGAATATTTGGAGTAGTAGATATTTAGATCCATAAGTTGAAAATTGTCCCTATTAGTATAAAATGCATTTTATGAAATTCATTCAAATGCCTCATTAGCCTTGATAATGATTGGCAATTCACTTTTTCTTCTAGCTAGTTGAGACAGCTAACAAAAATATTGATATAGGGTAGTTGTTATAGTCATTTCAAATAAAAAAAGATCGCTTATCAATAATAATATAAAGGCTAGCGAAGTAATGCTTATAAATTCTGATGGTTCAAAGCATGGGATTGTATCAATTGATGAAGCCATTTTAGAAGCTGAAAAAGCATCCATGGATCTAGTTCAAGTATCAGACAAAAACTCTGATCCAGTTGTTTGTAAAATTCTTGATTATGGTAAACATATCTTTGAAAAGAAAAAGAGCAATGCATCTTCTAAATCTAAAATTAAAAAGGGATCTGTTAAAGAGATTAAGTTTAGACCATCTACTGATGTTGGCGATTACAACATTAAATTAAAAAAAATTAAAAGCTTTATTATTAACGGAGATAAGACTAAAATAAGCGTCCGTTTCAGAGGAAGAGAAATCCTTAATAGTGAAATGGGTCTTGAACTTCTTAATAGAGTGAGTTCTGAGCTTTCAGATATTGCCCAAGTTGATCAGGAGCCGTCATTAGAGGGGAGACAATTACTAATGATTCTTTCTCCTTTAAGACGCAAAAATTAGTATTAAATTATGGGATATAAACTAAAAACACATTCAGGGGCATCCAAAAGATTCAAGAAAACAGGTACTGCTGTAAAGTCAAAAAGTGCAAATAGGAATCATATTTTGACAAAACAATCTACAAAAAGAAAGAGACACAATAGAGGCCTAAATAAGCTATCAGGAACTGTACTAAAAATGGCAACCAAATTAATTAAATAATCATGTCAAGAGTTACAAAATCAAATACAGCAAAGTCTAAACACAAAAAGATATTGGCATCTAATAAAGGCTATTATGGAGCAAGAAGTAGATTATATAAGACCGCCAAACAAGCTAAAATAAAATCTCTTCAATATTCGTTTAGAGACAGAAAAAATAAAAAAAGAAATTTTAGATCTCTATGGATTACTAGAATTAATGCGGCTTCAAGAAATATGGGTATACCATATTCAAAATTAATTAGAGATCTAGATAACAAAAATATAAAAATAAATAGGAAAATTCTTGCAGAACTCTCTGTAAATGATAAACCTACCTTCGAAAAAGTCGTTAAACTTGTAACTAGTTAACCCTTGCAACTGTTTATATGGAAGCAGACTATCCTCCAATACTTGAAAAAGTTGGAACAATTCATCCCATTAATACAATAAAAGTTCGTCTGCTAGAAATTTTATCTAAGTATGGATTTGAGCCCGCTGAAGGCCCTGAGGTCGAATCTGAAAAGTATAATTTTGACATGTTGAATATAAAAAAATCACATCCCGCAAGACAGATGCACGATACTTTTTATGTAAATAAAATGTCACATGTGTTGAGAACTCATACTTCTCCAGTTCAAATTAGAAGTATGCTTAATACAAATCTTCCAATAGCGATTGTATCGGCAGGTAAGGTCTACAGGAAAGATGATGACTCAACCCATTTACCCATGTTTCATCAAATTGAAGGCATGTATGTAGATAAAAATGTTAATTTTTCTCAGTTAAAAGATTTAATATATAAAATAATTAGTGATCTTTTTGGAGACAAAATCGAGATCAGATTTAGACCTTCATATTTTCCATTTACGGAACCTTCAGCTGAAGTAGATATATTATCAAAAGATGGAAAATGGTTAGAGATATTGGGTTGTGGAATAATAAATCCAACTGTTTTAGAGAATTGTAACATTGATTCAAATGTATATTGTGGCCTTGCTTTTGGGTTAGGCCTTGAAAGAATTGCAATGTTAAAATTTGGAGTCAATGATATAAGAGATTTTTATAAATCTAATCTAGATTTTCTTGAGCAATTCTAATGAAATTCCATATCGATCATATTAAAAATCTGATTGACTCTGATATTCAAACAAAGGAGTTATCTGAAAAATTGTTCCAATTAGGCCATGAAAATACAGTCTCCAATAATATTATAGATATCGAATTTACTCCCAATAGAGGAGATTGTCTTTCCATAACTGGGTTGGTAAGAGATTTAAAACCGTTTTATGATATCAAAAATCTTGATATATATAATGAAAATATTAGAAATTGGGATTTTAATTTTGAAAATAAATTAAAAAAATCTTGTCCAAATATATCTTTTCTTAGAATAGATATTGATGAAGAGGTAAAAGAGTTTAGTGGTCAAATTGCCGAATATTTTAAAGAATTAAATATTAAAAGAAATAATTTTTTTACAGATGTATCAAACTATTTGTCTTATGAAATAGGTATACCAACACATTGTTACGATTCAAGGCTTTTCGAAAATAGTACTCTTATTCTTGAAGAGATTCACGATAATATTGAGTTTGAAACCTTGATAGATAAAAAAATTAACTTAAAAGACAAAAATGATGTTTTCACTTTAAATAGCAATGTTATTAATTTAGCAGGTGTTATGGGTGGAAAAAGTACGGCTTGTGCAGAAGATACAAGATCGGTAATTGTAGAGTGTGCTTACTTTAAACCTGAAAACATAATTGGCAAGACCATTAAGTATGATCTTCAATCTGATGCTGCATATAAATTTGAGAGAGGGGTTGATCCAATGGGTCAGGAAAAAGCTCTTAGAAGATTTATTATGATTGTTGAAAAATACGCAAAAATTAAAAACATTCAAATATATCAACAGACTCAAGCCAACTTTGAAAGATCTTTTCAATATGATCCAAAAAAAATTAATTCAATAACAGGATTAAACTTATCTAAAAAAGAGCAAACCGAATACCTTGAGAAGCTTGGTTTTAGTTTTCAAGAAGATCAAATCTTTATTCCCTCATATAGGCATGATATTTTCACAAATAATGATCTTGCTGAGGAAATAGCGAGAATTATTGGATACGATAATATTCCTAGACAGGAAATAAAAATTTGTAATACAAAAAGTAACGGTAGAAAAGAGCTTGAAGATACTGTCAAGTTACTTCTTGTAGATAATGGTTTCAATGAGGTTATTAATGAACCATTTACAAAAGAAAATACAATTTCATCCATAGAGTTAGACAATCCTCTTGATTCAAACAAACCCTATTTAAGACAATCTCTAAAGAGCTCTCTCGTTTCAAATCTTGTTTACAATGAGAGGAGACAAAAAGATAGCATTAAACTTTTTGAAATCTCTGATATTTACAAATATGATAATTCTAAGGTAAGTAGTAAAAAAATACTTGGAGTAATTGCCTCCGGCAGGCTTGGAAATAATTATAGAGATTTTTCAAAAAATATTGATTTAGACTATCTAACTAACACTTTGAAAAAAATTACAGACAAAGATCTAAATTTTGAAATACTTGACAGGAAATATATTGATTCAAAATCTAAATTCCCAATAATTTATCTAGAAATTGAACTTGATAAGCTTTTTGATAATTTAAAAAAATATAAACCTTTAAATAAACTGTTTTATCAAAATGAAGTTAGGTATATCCCAGTATCTGAATTTCCATCAACCATTAGAGATCTTTCTTTTTTAGTAAAGGATAAAAACAAGTTAGATGATCTTGATAAAGTTATAACTGGTTTGGATGATAATCTTTTAAAAGACATTTTCATTTTTGATTACTATGTAAATCAACAAAAAAATTATATAAAAATTGGATATAGATTTGTATTTCAATCATCTAAAAATACTCTTACAGATTCAGAAATAAACGATTTAATGAAAAAAATTATCAAACAATCTCTTTCGATTAATTCTATAGAGATTCCTGGATTAAATTAATTGATATGACTTTAACTAAAAAAAAAATAGCTGACCGCATATATAAAGAAATGAAAATTTCACGCTCCACGTCCAATTTATTTATTGATAAGTTTCTTAATATCATTAAGCACACTAATACAAAAAACAAGAGTATTAAAATAGCTAGATTCGGGACATTTTCATCAAAGACTACCAAAAAAAGGATTGGAAGAAACCCAATTACTAAAAAAGAATATATAATAGTTCCTAGAAATAAGCTTGTATTTAGACCTTCAAGTTTTCTTAAAAATATTTTGAATTAATATGAACAAATTCTTAAATAAAATACTTACCATATTAATAGTTGCATCGTCGGGCTTCACAATGTCTCAAGAAGTGAATGAAGACTTTATAAATAGTTTACCTGATGACCTTTTGAAAGAGGTTATTAGTGATGAAGAAAAAGAATATGATGAAGATGTTTATTATTCAGACAACTCTAAAATAAATAAAACATCTATCGAATTACAAAGGCTCATGAGAGATGCAAAAAAACTAGAGCTACAGCTTGAAAATCTCTCAAAAGAAGAACCTGAGTTAAAGAGATTTGGAGAAACAATATTTACTTCGTTCCAAACCACTTTTATGCCTATTAATGAACCTAATGTTGATCCGAAGTATGTTGTTGATGTTGGAGATGGAATCAGGCTTCAAGTGATCGGATCTTTAAATTTAGATGAAAAATTAAGAGTTTCTAGAGATGGTTCAATAAATGTTCCTGAGATTGGTAAAATTTTTGTTGCTGGCTTAGAGTTGAACGAAGTAAGCAGTATGATAAAAAAATTGATCTCGGATTCCTTTCTTGGCTCTGATGCTTTTATAACTCTTGATGAGATTAGAAACATAAAGGTTTACGTTCTTGGCAATGTCCCTAGTCCAGGACTATACACATTGAATGGAAACTCAAATGTTATGCATGCTTTAAGTGTGGCTGGTGGAATATCTGAGAATGGTTCATTTAGAAATATTGAGATTAAAAGAGATGGAAAGCTAATTAGTTCAACTGATTTATATTCAATATTGATTTATGGAGACACATCATCTAATACTTCGTTACGGTCAGGTGATGTCATACTTGTAAAACCAATAAAAAAAGTGGTCAGTATTTCTGGCGCTGTATCAAGACCAGCAATCTATGAGCTGAATAATGATGAGAACTTAAACATACTTATAAATTTTTCGGGAGGTATTACTGGAGACTTTGTAAAAGGTAATATTGAATTGTCACGAGTTAGTCAAAATAAAAAACAGAGCGTAAATTATGAAGATATTTTAAGTACAGAACTAAATCATAATGACTCTATATATGTCCCATTTTTTAAACCAGAAATTTTACCGATAAGAACAGCTATTATATCTGGTGCTGTGAGATTCCCAGGAGAATACAACATTGCAGAAAATGAAACACTCTCTAGTTTAATTAGGAAAGCTGGTGGTTACAAAAAAGAAGCATATCAATTTGGGGGAGTTTTAATAAGACAAGACGCTTTGAAGAAGACTAGAGATTTTAATCAAAGAGAGTATGGGAACTTAGTCAAGTTTCTTGTTGAGGGATCCAAATCTGGAACGGGAGTTGCAAGTGCAGGCATATTAACAAATGATTCAACTTCTGAATTACTTGAAGAAATAAGAAATTATCGATTATCTAATGCAGGAAGATTTTCTGTTGAATTTGATTTGGATAAAATTGCTAGAGAGCCTTCATTGGATACCAAAATATTTGATGGAGATGCTTTATATGTTCCCACATTTTCAAACGAAGTATATCTTCTTGGTGAATTCAATGATCCTGGAACAAGAGGGTTTAAATCTGGTGCAAGTGTTTCAGATTATATTAATATGGCTGGAGGATTTTCTGATTTTGCTTTTAAAAATGGAATAATTGTAATTAGCCCAGATGGCACAACAAAATTATTTGAACAAAGCAGATTCGTTAATTTAGTTTCAGAAAATAAAATAGATATATATCCTCAATCAGTAATTTTTGTTCCAAGAGATGTGTCAAAAGTTGATGATTTAACTAGAAATTCTGCTGTTGCACAGATTTTTGCAACAGCAATGTTACCTATTTTAACTTTAATCTCAATAAGTGAAAATTAGTAGCTAGCATGAAAAAATTTTTAATATTAAATTTTTTTTTTGCATAAACGTTCTTAATGCTAGCTACCTTGATTACATATATGAAAATAGAGAGCCAAGTTACAATTCATTTGGTGTCGCTGGTTTAATACAAACACCTTCAGCAGAGATTTTCGGGGAAGCAAATCTTCACTTTGTCTTAACAAAAAATGATATATATAAACTTGGAACGTTAACTATAGCTCCATTTGATTGGCTTGAAGCAAGCTATTTTTATTATAGACCGAGCGACCTTTTATGGGCAGGACCAGAAAGTAAAGGTTTGTATTTAGATAAAGGATTTAACGTAAAGGTTAATTATCAACCAAAGTTTAAGTATGCACCAAAAATTGCTATCGGTATGAACGATTTTGCAGGACATAGTCTTTTTTCAAGAGAGTATATAGTAGCTACACAGGAACTTCGAAATTTTAAATTTAATCTTGGAATGGGTTGGGGAGCATTTTCTCAACAAAAAGGATATAAAAATCCACTTAAAATTTTTGGTGAGAGGTTTAGCCAAAGAGGAGATCTATATACAGATTATTACGGTGTTGGAGGTAACTTTTCAACAGATTTATGGTTTACAGGACCAGTTGGAATCTTTGGAGGGACTGAAATTAGTATTCCAAAATCTAAAGGATTAAAATTTAAAGTTGAGTACGATCCATTTGATTATATGGACTTTTCTTGTTGTGGAGGAGGTACTTCTCCTGAAAGTATGATTCTTCGTAAAAAAGATTCCAACATGAATTTTGGGTTCTCCTTTCCTGCATTCAATGAAAATTTAATTATGGATATCTCCTTTATAAAAGGTAATACAATTAATTTTACAATTGCATTTGGAGCTGATTTATCAGACAGTTTTTTTAGCAAACCAAAATATAAAAGAGAAAAACCAAAGATATCTGGCAATAAAAATACCAAAGAGAGCTTTTATATAAATCTTTTAAATAATTTGAATAAGAAAGGTTTATATTTACAGTCCGCAGATCTTAAAGGCGATGACTTAGATATTACAATATCTAATTCTACATACAGAAGTCACATTCGATCGTCCTCATATGCAGCGGATACTGCATTATCTGTTGCTAAGGAATTCAATATTGATATAGATAACATAAAAATTACACATTTAAATTCTGATATGGAGTTAAATAAAATTGACTACATCTCCTCAAGTTTTAAAAGACCCAATTATAAGGAATTAGTTAAAAAGGACACTCTTATAAAGAATAATGGAGTAAATACTTATAAATCTCATGAATTTGTTCCAAATTTAAATTTTCCAGCTTTTTTTTATGGATGGACTCCAGCATTAGTAAATCATATTGGATCTCCAGAGAAATTTCTCTTCGCAGGAGTAGTAATTAGAGTTGATACGGAGCTACAATTTAGTAGAAGATTAATGCTAAGTACTAACATTAATTTTGATATTGCCAATAATTTTGATGAAAAAGTAAGCGATCCAGGCTCACCCGTCCTGCAAAACGTTCGAACGGAAGTTGTTAGATACCTTCAAGAGGGAGACGAATATATCTCACTTATGCAATTAGACTATATATTACCTATTTCAAGAGACTTGAATGCAAAATTTACAGGAGGCCTTCTAGAAAGAATGTATGGTGGAGTAGGTGGAGAAGTAATATATAAACCTTTAAAAAGGAACTTTAGTATTGGTGCAGAATATTATTTTATTAAACAAAGGGAATTTGATCAATTATTTGATTTTAAAGAATATGAAACTGATACTGGCCATTTAAATTTTACTTATTTGTTTAATCAAGGCGTTATATTAAATTTAAGTTATGGTAAATATCTAGCTAAAGATGTTGGATATACTTTTGACCTTTCAAGACGAACAGCATCAGGATTTAGAGCAGGATTTTGGTATACAAGGACTGATGTATCTTTTGAAGATTTCGGTGAGGGTAGTTTCGATAAAGGTTTTTATTTTCAAATCCCTGTAGATTTATTTCTCAGAAAAAGTAGAGCTGGTTATACAAACTTTAGATTAAGACCTTTGACCCGAGATGGCGGTCAGAAGTTAAACCCAGGTAATACTCTTGATGGAATGTTGATGAACACTCAACAAAAAGATTTCTTCAATCAATGGGGTGATTTCCTTGATTAAATTATATCTATTTATTGTATTAATTTCTTTGTCAGGCTGTATCGCAGGACCTTCACTTTATAGTGAAGCTCTTCGAACGTCGCTAATAGCTATTAAAAGTAATGAAATTTTAATTGATGACAGAATAAGAAATATTCCATACGCAATGCAGATCTCAAAAATAGGTAATTCAGATGAAGTATTACTCGTTTTGGTTGAGGAAAGAAACGGTGACCTGATTTGGACTTCTGCTACAAAAGAGTTAATAATTACCCGAGCAGGAAAGGTCATAAAAACAGTTGGATTATTGAATGATATTGAAATAACCAACCCTCCTGATCTAAACAAAATATCGAATGAAATTTATCATAATAATGATCTGCAATATAAATTTAAATCTTTAATCACCTTTACTGATCCTAAAGCATCTCTATTAGAGATAAAATATAATTATTCTTTTATACAAAAAGAAAAGCATGTTAATAGATTAAATTCAAAAAAAGTTGATGTATTTGTAATTGAAGAGCGAGTCCAAATACCTCTGATTAAGTTTAAAGCTAAGAATTATTATTGGGTTGATGATGAATTTAATGTATTAAAAAGTACACAGAAGGTAGCGCCAAATATGAGATTTATTGAGCTAGAATCTATAAAGAAATATAACGGTAAATAATTTACCGTTATATTTAATTAATTGTATTTAACCACTACTGCTAGTTGAAGTAGAAGTCGTTGATGTAGACGTTGATGTAGTAGTTGTCGTAGATGTAGTACTGGTTGTGTTACTTTCAGTATTACTCTCAGTGTTACTCTCAGTATTACTCTCAGTATTACTCTCAGTGTTACTCTCAGTGTTACTCTCAGTGTTACTCTCAGTATTGCTCTCAGTATTACTCTCAGTGTTACTCACTA
>MDTG01373046.1_pt1 | contig 58630 bp, 59 predicted proteins | sample 811421 | NCBI WGS metagenome assembly MDTG01 (sample SAMN05326645, study PRJNA326480) | marine metagenome | isolation source: seawater | place: Pacific Ocean: South East | collected 2011
CGTCATCCTGACGAAAGTCAGGACCCAGATCGTAAAGGGAGATTTTCGCCAGGCGGGCTCGGTCTGCGTAATGGCGATGTGAGGGATAAGTGCGAGATCGCGGCCACCCAGCTCTATGAACTGGGCCCTGACTTTCGTCAGGGTGACGGTGTTTGGTGCGGCGCTCTCACTCTGTCTTCCACCCTCCAAATTTTTTCCGGACGAAGGCCCGCGGAAGCGGGCCGCAGATCCGGGACCAACCGCGGGTCACTCCAAGCGATGAGCTTCCCCTAGATCCCGGCACTCCGCCCGGCCTTCGCCGGGCGGAAGCCTGCGCCCGCGAAGGCGGGTGGCCGGGAAAAACAGGGTGGTATTCGGGGTGTGGAGCGGCTTCGCCCACCCTCTCTCCCCGGATGAGGAGAAGGAAAAAGCAAAACGGCCGGCGGATCGCTCCGCCGGCCGTTTGTTCCGTGTGGAACAGGCGGAAGCCTATTCGGTGTCGCCCATGCCTTCGGGGACCGGGAAGCCACGGTCGCGCATGAGGGCGGCCGGGTCGGCGTCGCGGCCGCGGAACTGGCGGTAGGCGTCGGCCGGGTCGATGGCGTTGCGCGGGGCAAAGAGGAATTCGACCAGGCGGCCGGCCACTTCCGGATCGTAATAGCCGCCCGGAGCGTCCTCGAAGGCTTCCGCGGCATCCGAGGTCAGCACATCGGCCCACATATAGCCATAATAGCCGGCCGAATAGCCTTCACCGGAAAAGACGTGACCGAAGTGGGGCGAGCGGTGACGCATGACGATCTCGTCGGGCATGCCCAGCTCGGCCAGGGTCTCGCGCTCGAACGTGTCCGGATCGCCGATCTCTTCCGGCGGCGTGGTGTGATAGACCATGTCCATCAGTGCCGAGGCCAGATACTCGCCGGTCGAGAAGCCCTGGTTGAAATTGGCCGCCGCGCGGATGCGCTCGATCAGCTCCTGCGGGATCGGTTCGCCGGTCTCCACATGCACCAGATAATTCTCGATCACCGGATCGGTCATCAGCCAGCGCTCGAGCAGCTGCGACTGGAATTCGGTGTAGTCGCGCACACCGCCATTGAGCGTCGGGTAGGCGACGTTCGAGGACAGGTAGTGCAGGGCGTGGCCGAATTCGTGGAAGAAGGTCGTCGCATCGTCCCAGGACACCAGGACGGGCTGGCCCGGCGCCGGTTCGATGAAGTTGGAATTATTGGTGGCGAGCACGTTTTCCTCGCCATCGAACGTGGTGTGCGAGCGGAAGGAGTTCGCCCAGGCACCCGAACGCTTGCCCTGGCGGGCATAGGGGTCGAGATACCACAGACCGATATTCTCGCCGCTCTCGCGGTCGGTCACTTCCCAGACGCGCACGGTGGGATGCCACACCGAGACCTCGCCTTCCGGCAGTTCGCGGAATTCGAAGCCGAACAGTTCGCCGGCGACGTAGAACATGCCTTCGCGCAGATTATCCAGCTGCAGGTATTGCTTCACCTCGTCGCTGTCGAGCTCGTAGCGGGCCTGGCGGACTTTTTCGGCGTAGTAGCGGTAATCCCAGGGCTGGATGGTGATGTCGTCGCCACGCTCGTCTGCCAGGGCCTGCATGTCGGCGACTTCTTCCTCGATGCGGCCGACGGCGGCTTCCCAGACCGGAACCATCAGGTTCATGGCGTTTTCCGGATTGCCCGCCATGCGATCTTCCAGACGCCACTGGGCGTAATTTTCATAGCCCAGCAGCTCGACGCGCTCGTCGCGCAGTTCGAGGATTTCCATGATGATGGCGTTGTTGTCGTACTCGCCGCCATTATCGCCGCGATTGTAATAGTTCCGCCAGACCTGTTCGCGCAGATCGCGCTCGTCGGAGAAGGTCAGGAAGGGATCCATCGAGGAGCGCGTATTGGTGATCGCATACTCGCCCTCGCGGCCGCGGGTGGTGGCAGCGGCAGCCGCTGCATCGATGAAGCCCTGCGGCAGACCGGACAGCCGGTCGGCGCTCAGATAGGTGACGTAGTTTTCCTCGTCGTGCAGCACATTGTTGGAGAAGGCCGTGTGCAGTTCGGCCAGGCGCTGGTTGATCGCGGCATAGCGCTCGGCGGCCTCGCCTTCCAGCGTGGCGCCATTGCGGGCGAAACCGTCATAGGTCAGCTGCACGACACGCTGCTGGTCCGGACGCAGGGTCGCCATTTCCTCGCCCTCATAGACGGCGCGGACGCGGGCGAACAGGTCCTGGTTCTGCGTGATCTGCGAGGAGAAGGCCGACAGGCGCGGTGCCATCTCGGCCTGGATCGCGCGGAATTCCGGCGAGGACATGTTGGACGACCAGATACCCCAGTAGGAGAAGATGCGGTTCAGCGCTTCGCCGGACCGTTCCATCGCCACGATCGTGTTCTCGAAGGTGGCCGGTTCCGGATTGGCTGTGATGGCATCGATCTCGGCGAGGTTCTGCGCCATGCCCGCCTCGAGCGCCGGGACCAGATCGTCCAGACTGGCCGACTGGAAGTCCGGCACACCACCGTAGGGGCCGGTCCATTCCGCCAGGAGCGGATTGTCGGACGCAGCCGTTTCGGTTTCAGCGGCCGCGTTGGCGGCGGTATCCGCCGGAGCCTGCTCGCTCGTCGCGGCCCCGGTTTCGCTGTCGGTACCCTGCGGCGCGCAGGCGGCAACGAAAATTGCCGCCGCGCTGGCCGTGAGCATGAGAATCTTGCGCATGTCTGGTCTCCCCAAGAAGAAATTCAGCGGCCAGCCTAACGGGTGCGTGCCTTTCGCGAAAATGAAGATTTCACCATCTTGCAACGCTGCCGCAGCGCCCCCCGGCAGGCGAAACACCCCGGTCCGGTGACAGCGCCGAGGTGCAACTTAACCGGACGTAAAGCGTTTCGCCGCTGTCTCGCCCTATTCGGTCACCACATTCGGCGGGACCGCAGATCTGAACGGAGATGCCCATGCGTGCCCTGTTGACGATTGCTGCCAGCCTCGCCCTCGGCGTGGCCGGCACGGCCCTGGCCCAGGATCCCGAGTACGGACAGCCGAGCCAGTATTCCGAACCCGTCGACACCTATTCCCAGGACGAGCTTGTCGATGCCGTATCCGATTTCTTCGGTGTCACCGCCGAAGCTGCGGCCAGCGTGCTCGAGCGTGTCTTCTCCGACCTGGGCCGCCCGGTCGGCTATGTCGCCGGCGAGGAAGTCGCCGGTGCTGTCGGTGTGGGGCTGCGGTATGGCGAGGGCTATCTGACGATGAAGAACGGCGTGCGAGAGAAAGTCTACTGGCGCGGCCCGTCGATCGGTTTTGACACAGGCGGCAATGCCAGCCGTGTCTTCGTTCTGGTCTATAATCTGGACGACCCCGACCGCCTCTTCCAGCGCTATCCCGGCGTGGAGGGTTCGGCCTATCTGATCGCCGGCATGGGCGTGAACTATCAGCGCGCCGATGATGTCACCCTTGCCCCGATCCGTTCGGGCGTCGGCCTGCGCGCCGGTGCGAATGTGGGCTATCTGGCCTATTCGCGCCGCCGGGCCTGGCTGCCCTTCTAGGGAGTGCCGCACATGCAGATCCGCAGCTGCGACCCCGGCGATCACGCCGGGGTCGACGCCGTTCTGAAAGCGGCTTTCCCGACGTCCGCCGAAGCGCAGCTCGTCGTCACCCTGCGCGCTGCCGATGCCGACACGCTGGAACTCGTCGCCGAGGATCACGGACGGGTCGTGGGCGCGGTGATGTTCTCGCCGGTGACGGCGATCGCGGCAAACGGCTCGCAGGCCTATGGCGTCGGCCTGGCCCCCGTCGCCGTGACGCCGGAACACCAGAAGCGCGGCATCGGCGAGGCACTGATCAATGCCGGGCTGGACTATCTGCGCACACTGGGCGTGCCCTGGTGCGTCGTGCTGGGCGATCCGGGTTATTACAGCCGCTTCGGTTTCGCGCCAGCGGCGCAAATGGACTGGTACTGGAGCGGGGATCCCGAAGGCGAGCACGCCGACGCTTTCCAGCGCCTCGCCCTGGGCGACCGCCCGGCCGATCCCGCCGCCGGGCCCTGCCGGGTCCACTATCATCCGGCCTTCGATACGGTGTGAGCCTTCCTATTCGGGCGCACGGTGCGCGTAGGACAGGACGCGTGACAATTCCCACACGCCATCATCGTTGAGCAGCCAGAGATGCGCGAACTCGGCCAGGCCGGTCGGCTCGGCATGGCCGGTATCGTCGACGATCAGGAAGCGGTGGGACCCGAACTGGATGACACCGTAGAGCGTGCCGTCTTCGTACAACCGCTCGAGGCGGAAACTGCCGTCCACGCGCTCACGCCGGCTGGTCTGCCGCCCGTTGCAGATATTCTGCTCCATCGTGGCGATGAAGGCATCGCGGCCGTGCGTCACGCCGCCCTGGTCGTGGTAGAATTCGAGGTCCTCGGCGACCAGCGATGCCGACTCTTCCAGATTGCAGGTGTTGAAGCCGACGTCGAACAGGCGCCGGTCGAGCGTGTCGAAAACGGTTTCAAGATCGTCGCCGGCGTGGACGGACTGAGCGGTCAGGGGCGGTGCGGCCAGGGCACACAGTGCCAGGCCGGCAGCGACGTGTTTCATGAATGCATCCTCCCGGTTTCGCGCGGAAGGAGGCCACACCGGCGTCACGCACAACAGCGGGAATACGCCGTCACGTATCCCGCAGTGCGGTCTGGTGATCCGGCGCATGATCGCCGGCGCACAGATGATGGTCGGACAGGGTCTGGATCACGCGGCACTCGTCGACCACGCCATGCGAACAGCGCTCCACCATGCGCTCAAGCTCGCGCCGCACCGCTTCCAGCCCGGCAATGCGGCGCTCGACCTCGGCCAGCTGTTTGCGGGCGATGCCGTCGGCCTCCTCGCAGGGGCGGTCCGGCCGGGCGGACAGGTCCTGCAGCGCACGCAGATCGTCCAGCCCGAAGCCCAGCTCGCGCCCGTGACGGATAAAGCGCAATTGTTCCAGGTGATCGTCGTCATAACGGCGCTGCCCGCCGGGCGAGCGCGGCGGTGCGTCGAGCATGCCGATGGACTCGTAATAACGAATGGTCGGGACTTTCACACCCGAGAGCGTGGCCAGACGGCCGATGGAAAGATCTGTCATTTTTCGTCTTGAACCTCTAGTCGCTATAGCAATTAGGGTTCGAATCGACAGGTGACAAGTCAGGAGACGCCAATGTCGGCGGGATGCTGCCACAATGAGGAATTCGACGGCACGTCGCGCGCTTTCCGCCGCGCGCTTTGGATCGTCATCGCAATCAATGCCGGCATGTTTGCCGTCGAGATGCTGGCCGGCGCCGCTGCCCGCTCGCAGGCACTCAAGGCCGACGCGCTGGACTTTATCGGCGATGCGGCGACCTATGGCCTGTCGCTCTGGGTCATCGGCAGGCCGCTGATCTGGCGGGCGAATGCGGCTCTGGTGAAAGCCGGAAGCCTGTTCGTGATGGGCGGTTTCGTGCTGGCTCTGGCGCTCTACCGCGCCTTTTTCGAGACGGAACCGGACGCCACCGTGATGGGCTCGATCGCCATTCTTGCCCTCGCGGCGAACCTGGCGAGTGTCGTGATCCTGATGCGCTGGCGCGAGGGCGACGCCAATGTCCGTTCGGTCTGGCTGTGCTCGCGCAATGACGCCATCGGCAATGTCGCCGTGTTCGGGTCGGCCGGCCTGGTTGCCTTCACGGGCACGCACTGGCCCGACGTGATCGTCGCGGCGGGCATGGCCGGGCTGTTTGTCTGGTCGGCGATGCAGATCCTGTCGAAGGCGCTGGCCGAACGCCGCCATGCGACGGCTCACGCGGCCCCCGGCGAATAGCCACCTGTCCGGTATCAGTGATCGCTGGTCGAGAAGACCGAACCCATCAGATCATCGCGGTCATGGTGCCGATGATCGCGGCGTCCATGACGGTCTCGGCCGCGCCCGTGCTCGGGGCGGCAGTCATTGCAGTCCTCGGCGACGCGTTCGCGCACGAGTGACAGGCGCTCTGACAGGTCGTGGAACCGGTCCTGCCCGTCATGCCACATCGCGGCGGAGTCCTGGCAGGCGGCCTCGGCAAACCGGTTCTCTTCCAGGCAGCGATTATAGGTGCGGCAGGACGCGGTGGCAAAACGGTAGGACGCGTCCAGATCGGTCTCGAAGGCGGCGATGATTTCCTGGGTCTCGGTATCGGCCATGTCGGACCGGTGCCCCGGCTCGGCGCGGATCGCCTCGCGATAGCCGTGCACTTCCTCCAGCATCGCCAGGCGCTGTTCGGCCAGCGTATCGACTTCGCACATGGCGATGGCAGGGCTGACCGTGTCTATCGGCCGGTAGTGATCGGGCGGCGGCGGGATATAGGGCGCCGACGGGCCGTGATGTCCGGAATAACCGTGACCGCAGGCCGAAAGGGCCGTGGCCGCGAGGAGCAGGACTGCCGCCTTTTTCATTGCACTTTTCCTCTCGTCATTTCGCATGGCCGGCCTCAGTGCCGGGTGCCGCTACCGCCCTGGGCGGTGCGGGTGCCGTCGAGTGCGGCCTGGTAACAGCCGGGCTGGTCGAGCTGCTGGCCGTTGGCCCGGCGCATCTCGTCGACCCGCCGCTGCCAGGCCAGATAGAAACGGTCGCCATTGCGCTCGGCCTCGCGCAGGAGCTGGTCGGAGATCCGCGACCAGCGCTCGGCCGGGGCTTCGGAACGGCCGGCAAAGCGCCGCAGGGCGATCGCCCGGTCATGGCCCAGATCGGCCGCGCGGCGCAGATAGCTGTCGGCGCGCTCGGGGCTTTCCACGATGCCGCACAGCCGGTAGCTGCCCTGCACCGTGCCGGTGCCGTAGATCAGGGCGAGGTTGAAATTGGCGCCGCCATGACCGCGCTCGGCGGCTTCTTCCAGCCATTCCAGCGCGGTATCGATATTCTGTTCCAGCCCCAGCCCGGTCGCGAACATGATGCCCACCAGGTTCTGGGCATGGGTGTCGCGTGCGGTCAGGGCGGCATGGCAGGCCAGGGTCACGGTCTGGGCCGGCGTCAGGGCGCCGGTCTGGTCGAAACCCATATCGCCCTGGAAATCGCGCACAGAACGGCGGGTCATCGGACCGTAGGTGCCGTCGATCACGCCATTGTAATAGCCCAGCGCCGACAGGGCCCGCTGGCGCAGGTCGAGCCCGACGATATCGCCGGAATCCTCGGTCTGGCTGAAGCCATAGGCGATGCGTTCCAGACTGCGCTGGCTGGTCGGGCAGGAGCGTTCAAGGATTGCGGCCTGGAGACGGCGGTGCGCGACCAGGGACGCCTGGGCGCCGCCGACGGATGATCCCACCAGCAGGGCCTCGTCCCAGGCCTCGCGCGCCCGTTCGATCTGGCCGACGGCCTGATAGGCATCGCCGACACGCAGCCAGCAGCGGGCGATATCGGCATCCTCGATCTGCGGAGCGCGTACGCCGCAGATCTGCCGGCCCGGCCGGAAGCCGAAGCCGGGCCCGCCATAGCGATAGCGCGGCGCGCCCGCAGCGGTGGCCGGGCCGGCGACGGTCGATGACAGCGGCAGGCCTGTAGGGCCGGTGTCGCCATAGGGATAGGCCGGGCTTTCTGTGTATGGGGTCCCCGTCGAATAGGACGTGCTGCCCGCATCGGGATAGTCGGTATAGCCCGAGCTGTAGGGACTGCCCGGCGTCCGGTCCGTCGGACCGGCCGTCACACGGGTCGGGCCGCTGTAATGGCGGTCTCGATCGCGACCGAAGGGCCACCAGCTGCGGCCCTCCTCGGAACAATACTGGCTCGCGCAATAACCGGCCCGATAGGCCCGCGAATGGGTAAAGCCGAGAATGGCCACGAGCCCGATGACGACAAGGAGTGTCGCCGCAGACTGGGCCAGCAGGGCCGTCACTCTTTCAAGCATTCGGTCCGCCTCTCCGAGGCCCCCACTGCCTCTGCCGCTAGCAAGATGTCGTTAACCATACTAGCGGCTGTGGCGTCCCGCGACCATACGCCTGAGGCGCGATTTTTGATTTTTCCGGTCTCCAGACACAAGAAAACGCCGCTTTCCCCGCATGAGGGAAAGCGGCGCCAACACATTCTCTTCAGACGCGAATTCTGGCCGGTCAGCCGCGCAGTGTACCGCCGGACGCCTTCTCGACCTTCGACACGATCACGGCCGCAACGGCATCGATTTCCTCGTCGGTCAGCGTCTTCTCGCGCGGCTGCAGGGTCACCTCCAGGGCCAGCGAGACCTGGCCGTCCGGCACACCCTTGCCGTCATAGACGTCGAACACGGTGACATCGGAAATCAGCGCCTTGTCCGCGCCCTTTGCCGCCCGGATCAGCGTGTCCGCCGGCACGTCCTTGCCGACGAGGAAGGCGAAGTCGCGATGCACCGGAAGGAGCTCGGCGCGATCCAGCTGGCCACGCGCCTTCAGGCCGGAAGCCTTCTTGGGCTGCGGTATGTTGTCGAGCACGATCTCGAAGGCGAGCACGCGCCCGTCGATATCCAGCGCCTTGAGGATGCCGGGGTGAATCTCGCCGAACTCGGCCAGCACATTCTTCGGCCCGAGGCGCAGCACGCCGGACCGGCCCGGATGCCACCATTCGCGCGCCTCGGCCGCGACCTGGAGGCTGTCGGCCGGGGCCCCGGCGGCAGCCAGCGCGGCCAGCGCATCGGCCTTGGCATCGAACACGTCGGGCAGGCGGGTCCCGGCCCAGTGTCGGCCCGTCTCGACACGCCGCACACCGGTCGCCACGAGACGCTGCCCGTCCGGCTTGTCGGTGAGATAGACCGGGCCCACCTCGAACAGGCGCGGATCGGCCTGGCCGCGATCGGCATTGGCCTGCAGCGCGGTGAGCAGGTGGATCAGCGCCGTCGGCCGCATCACGTCGAGTTCCGAGGAGATCGGGTTTTCCAGCGCCAGGCCTTCGCCATGGCCGCCGAACAGGGCCGCCTGCTTCGTCTCGCAGAAGGACCAGGTGACGGTTTCCGAATAGCCGCGGCCGGCCAGCGCCCGCCGGGCATAGCGGGCACGCAATTGCATCACCGTCGCCGGCGCTTCACGGCGCACGGGCGGGCGCGGCAGGGAAAGCGCGTCCAGCTTGTCGAAACCGTGGATTCGCGCGACTTCCTCGACGAGATCGGCCTTCTGGGTGCAGTCCATGCGCCAGGAGGGCACGCCCACCGCCAGCACATCGCTCTCGCCCTTCGGCGCAAAGCCGAGCGCTTCCAGGATGCGCACGATCTCTTCGCGCGGCAGGTCGAGCCCGGTCAGACGCTTCACCTCGGCCAGCGGAAATTCGATATCGGCAGGCGGCGCGGGGGTCTCGCCAACGACAATCGTCTCTGATGCCTCACCGCCGCAGAATTTCAGGATCAGCTCGCTGGCCTGCTCGATGCCGGCCTTTGCCGAAGCCGGATCGACGCCGCGCTCGAAACGGTATTTCGCGTCCGAGTCGATACCCGTCGCCTTGCCGGTCGCGCGGGTGATCTGCGGATCGAACCAGGCGCTTTCGATAAAGACATCGGTCGTCTCTGACGTCACGCCGGACCAGGTACCGCCCATGATCCCGCCAAAGCCCAGGCAATGCGTGTCGTCGGCGATGACGCACTGATCCTCGCCCGGCACGTATTCCTTGTTGTCCAGCGCCTCGAACCGGTCGGCCTCGCCCTTGCCGCGGCGGGCCCGGATCGGGCCGTCCAGCTTGGCCAGGTCATAAACGTGCAGCGGCCGGCAGCGATCGTAGGAGATCATGTTGGTGATATCGGCCAGGAAGTTGATCGGACGCAGACCGATCGCCTTCAGCGCCTTTTTCAGCCAGTCCGGGCTCTCGCCATTCTTCACGCCACGGATCACGCGGCCGGCGAAGACAGGACAGGCTTCCGGCCAGTCGAGCTCGACCGTCACCGGGCAGGTAAAGCTGCCGGGGATGTTCTCGATGTCATGGGGTTTCAGCGTGCCGATACCGGTGGCGGCGAGGTCGCGGGCAATGCCGCGCACACCCAGCCAGTCCGGCCGGTTCGGCGTCACTTCAAAATCGATGACCGGGTCGGCCATGCCCAGCGCCACCACGGCCGGGGTGCCGACCTCGAAAGGCTCGGGCAGGTCGATGATGCCGTCATGATCCTCGCCCAGCTCCAGCTCGCGGGCCGAACACATCATGCCATGGCTTTCCACGCCGCGGATCTTGCGCGGCTTCTTGTCCAGCGCGAAGTCGAGGCCCGGAATATAGGCTCCCAGCGGGGCATAGACGGCATACATGCCGGTGCGGGCGTTCGGCGCACCGCAGACGATCTGCTTCTCGCCGTCCTTCGTCGCCACGCGGCAGACCCGCAGCTTGTCGGCATCGGGATGCTGCACCGCCTCGATGACATGACAGACCGAGAAATCCGCGAACTTTTCCAGCGGATTGTCGATTTCCTCGATCTCCAGCCCGGCCATGGTCATGGCCTCGGCGATCTCCTCCAGGGAGGCGTCGGTCTCGAGATGGTATTTCAGCCAGGAAAGCGGGAATTTCATTGGTCGGGCTCCTCCGTGTCGGGCACGGATCCGAGAGTTTGGAAAACATCGTCCCGCTGCGCCTCGCAACGGCGCACGGGCACAGGACGGGCATTGGACGTCTGGGTGGTCCAGCAGCGGTCAAAGACCGAGCAATAGCAGGCCTCGACCTGCCAGAGGCCCCACTCCGCCAGCAGCGCGGTGACGGCAGGGCCTTCGAGCGAAGAGCGCGGCCACTGGATCATGATCGGCTCGACCTCGCCGCCGGGTGCGAGCGTGCGGCCTGCCAGGGTGGCCCAGGAGCGGTCCTGGTCGGCCGGCAGCACCTCCATCAGCGCCGAAAAGTCCTGCACCTCCACACCGTCGCGGCGCAGGGTGACACTCTCGATCATCGCCGGACCGACGCCGTTATTGTAGACGCGCAGGCCGATCGAGCGGGTTTCCGGCCGCGTGACCAGGAAGCCGTCGATCTGCAGCACCGGTACTACGGCCCCGTGCTGCTGGGCCCGCATCACCCGCCCCTGGTCCCAGGCGACAAACAGCGCCGCGATGCCCACGAGCATCGCGCCGACCGCCGTCAGCGTCTGATGGTTATGGGAGAGCCAGCGCCACATGGGTCAGCCTAGCTCAGGCCCGTCGCGAGATTGGCCTGCAGCAACGGGCTGAAGCCATAATGGTTCAGCCAGCGCTTGTCGGAATTGAAGAAGTCGCGCAGGTCAGGCGCGCCATATTTCAGCATGGCGAGACGGTCGACGCCCATGCCCCAGGCAAAGCCCTGGAACTCGTCCGGGTCGAGGCCGCAATTGCGGATCACATTCGGGTGGACCATGCCACAGCCGAGGATTTCCATCCACTTGTCGCCCGAGCCCACTTTCACCGCATCGCCGACGCGCTCATAGCGCACATCCATTTCGGCGCTCGGCTCGGTGAACGGGAAGTGGTGCGGACGGAAGCGGGCTTCCACCTGGTCGGTCTCGAAAAAAGCGGCGATGAAATCCAGCAGCGTGCCCTTGAGGTGACCCATATTCGCCTCGCGATCGATCACCAGGCCTTCAACCTGGTGGAACATCGGCGTGTGGGTCTGGTCCCAGTCGCAGCGATAGACGCGGCCCGGCACGATGATGCGGATCGGCGTCTTGCCCTTCAGCATGGTGCGGATCTGCACCGGCGAGGTGTGGGTGCGCAGCACCTTGCGCTCGCCGTTCGCGTCCGGCTGCATGAAGAAAGTGTCCTGGGTGTCGCGCGCCGGGTGGCCGGGCGGGAAGTTCAGGGCGGTGAAATTGTGGAAGTCGTCCTCGACATCCGGCCCTTCAGCGACCTCGAAGCCCATGTCCGCGAAGATCACGGCCAGTTCTTCCATCACCTGGGTGATCGGGTGCAACGAGCCCTGCGGCTCCGGGCGCACCGGCAGGGTGATGTCGACCGTTTCCGAGGCCAGGGCTGCGTCCAGCGCCCTGGCTTCCAGATCGGCCTTGCGTGCTTCCAGGGCGTCGTTGAGGCGGGTCTTGAGACCGTTGAGCGCCGGGCCCATCACCTGACGCTCTTCCGGGCTCATCTTGCCCAGCTCGCGCATCATCAGCGAAACCGAGCCCTTCTTGCCCAGGGCGGACACGCGCACAGCGTCCAGCGCCGCCTCGTCGGCCGCGCCATCGATCTGGCTGCGGACCTCGGCTTCCAGCGTGTCGAGATTGGATGTGTCGGTCATGGTGTTCTCAGTCCCTCGCGGTCGAGGTGGATTTAGCGGTTGGGGATTCAACTGTCGACCGGCTTGGGCGGCTTTGAAAGGCCGCCGCGCCTGCCATCCTTCCCCTTGACGGGGAAGGGGGACCGCGCCGAAGGCGTGGTGGATGGGGTGGGGGCGAGGTGTCCGCGCGTTTGCACCCGATGGATCGGCAGCGGGATTCACCCCTTCCGACCCAGCGCTGCGCGCTGGCCCACCTTCCCCGTCAAGGGGAAGGATGGTGTTTCGTGCATCTGTCGGAGCCATTTGTGTATTCCGGGGAGCAAGACAAGAAAAAGGCCCGCCGGCGATGCGCTGGCGGGCCTTTTCAATCGGATCGGTGTGACCGGGTTCAGCCCAGCGCAGCGCGCGCCTGATCGACGAGCGCCTTGAAGGCTTCCGGTTCGCGGATCGCGATGTCGGACAGGACCTTGCGGTCGACTTCGATGCCGGCCTTGTTCAGACCGTTCATGAAGACCGAATAGGTCATGCCGTGCTCGCGGGCACCGGCATTGATGCGCTGGATCCAGAGACCGCGGAAATTGCGCTTCTTGGCACGGCGGTCGCGATAGGCGTACTGGCCGGCCTTCTCCACAGCCTGGACGGCAGCGCGGAAGGTGTTCTTGCGGCGGCCGTAATAGCCCTTGGCCGCTTTGATGACTTTCTTGTGGCGCTTGGCGGTCGCCGGTCCGGACGTAACTCGAGACATGGGTGTGCTCCTAACTCAGCTGCCGCGGCTTACAGGCCGTTCGGGATGTATTTTTTCACGATCCGCGCGTCCTGGGGCGACAGTGTCGTCTGGCCGCGCTTGTTGCGGATCTGCTTGGGAGTCCGCTTGATCATGCCGTGGCGCTTGCCGGCCTGGCCGGCCTTCACCTTGCCCGTGGCAGTGAGCTTGAAGCGCTTTTTGGCGCCGCTCTTCGTCTTCATCTTCGACATTTTCATCTCCTTTGCAGGACCGCCGGAGCGGTCTTGTGGATGGTGCAGCCAGAGGGCATGTCGAACGGGCCCGTCAGGCTGGAGTTGGAAGCGGGGTCTTATACGCGGAAACGGCGCTATTGCAAGGGCGCAGCTGACTCCGCCTCAGGCGTGCGGCTCGTGCTCGCACAGGCCGCAATCGCGGCGATGGACATGGCCGGCGCGGGCCCGGGCGCGCCAGTTCACCAGGTGGGCCCCGGCCAGCACGGTCACACCGGTCAGGGTCAGCACGGTTTCGGCCAGCGGTCCGAAGACGTGCGAGGCACCGATTGCCATCAGCACGAGACCGGACAGGCCAGCCGCAAAGATCCGCCAGCCGGCCTCTACCGACTTCATGCCCCAGCCCAGCGCCACCAGCGAGACCGGCGCGGCCAGCGCCAGCATCACGATATGCCAGTCATGGCTGAGACCGAACAGCGAGCCCAGCTCCGGCGAGAGCAGGGGCGCAGCCGAGGCGGCGGTGGGAACCAGCAGGCAATGCAGGATGCACAGCGCCGACAGGCCGACGCCGGTCGCGTCGAGGGATCTATGCCTGTTGGCGGTCATTTTCATCTAACACCTGCGGATCGGGCTATCGGAAGACGATATAGTGTAACACCGACCACAACGGAAGAGTGAATCCTGCATATGGGATACGCAAGCCACTCATAAGACATACGAAGGGGCGACCCAGGTGAGCCGCCCCTTGGCAATTCAGGCACCTGACACGCGGCTAGTCTTCCTGGAAGCCCAGTTCCGAAATGCCCAGGCGGACCGGCTGCCCGTCGCCGGACCAGTAGGTGCCAACCCAGATGTCGTAGACGCCGGCCTCGGGGTTCTCGAAATGGACACCCGGATTGAGGCTGCCCGCACCGTCATCGTCGCAGATCCAGCGGCCGGACGGATCGTTGATCACCAGCGTGGTATCCGCATCGGCCAGGACCGAGATGAACAGGTCCAGCGCGCCCGGCTCGAAACTCAGCTCGAAGTCGGGGGCTTCGGTGACATAGCCGCGGCAGGACGGGTCCGCCGCTTCGCCGGCATCGAGCGGACCGCCCGCGACGAGGTCGACCGTGTAGGGGTCGGGCGAGAAGCCGCCCTCCAGGCTGACCGAGCCGTAATTCGCTTCGAGAGCGACATCGAGGGCGGAGCCGCCGCCGACGAATTCATCGCCGAAGCCGAGTTCGGAAATATGCAGCGTCGCCGGCTCGGGCGTGCCCTCGCTGTAGGTGCCGACCCAGATGTCGTAGCGGCCATCCTGCGGATTGTCGAAACGGATGCCCGGATTGAGGCTGCCCGCACTGTCGTCATCGCACCACCAGGTTCCGTCCGGTGCGTTGACGACCAGGGTCGCATCGCCGTCCGAGGTGGCGGAGATGTAGAGGTCCAGATTGTCGGCGTCATAGGTGATGTCGAAGTCGGGCGCCGTGGTGGCATAGCCGCGGCAGTTCTGCCCCACAGCCTCGTTCACATCGACATCGCCGCCGGCCATCAGGTCGACCGTGTAGGGATCGGGCGTGAAACCGGAGACCAGATCGGCCGAGCCATAATTGGACGGCAGCGAGTAGTCGAGTTCGGCCGGGGTATCGATATTGCCCAGGAAACCCAGTTCCGACACATAGATCGTCGCCGGCACGTCCGGACCGCGCGAGAAGCGTCCGGCCCAGACCGCATAGCGTCCGGCGGCCGGGTCCTCGATCCGCAGGCCCGGATTGAGATTTTCGGCGGTGTCGTCGTCGCACAGCCAGTTGCCGTTCGGGTCCTGGACGAGCAGCGTGGTGTCGCTGTCCGCCTCCATCGACAGATAAAGGTCGAAATCCCCGCGGCCGGTATAGTTCACCCAGAGGTCCGGCGCGGAATTCACGTGCCCGCGGCACATCGGCGAGGTCCCGCGGTCCGCGCTGATTTCACCGCCGGCCGTCAACCGCACCGTGCGCGGATCGTCGGCAAAGCCTGCGCGCAGGTCGAGCGTGCCGGATTCCGGCGCCAGATTGGGGTTCGGCGCCCGCGAATAGGCGTTCGCAGACGAGAAGCCGACCTCGGAAATGTGCAGCATGGCCGGCTCGTATCCGACGCCCGGGCTCAGCGTGCCGACCCAGACCCGGTAGTTGCCCGACTGCGGATTGTCGAAGCGCAGGCCCGGATTGAGGCCGATCCCCTCGCCATCATCATTGCAGTGCCAGCTGCCATCCGGCGCGCGAACCAGGAGCGTCGCATCGACATCGGACGCGGCCGAGACAAAGAGGTCATAGCCGCCGGCGTCGTAGTCGAAGGCGTAGGACGCTTGCGGCGTGATATAGCCCGAGCAGTAGTCGGACGCATTGCCGGCATAGATGGCGCCGCCGGCCCGGACGCCGACCGATGCCGGATCGGGCTCGAAGCCCGAGGACAGGCGCACCGAACCATAGGCCGGCGGCAGCGCCGGATCCTGGGCGTGGGCGAGGCCGCCCGCGATCAACGCTGCAAGCGCCACACCGGCCAGAAGCTTGCTGTTCATGTCATTCCCCCTGTCTGTCGGACTATCCGGCCGCATCCTGCGTAAAGCCCCTGCGGAGCACCGCGCGAATACGCCCGTGAGTTTCAAGTGATTTCATCACAAATCCTAGCCGCTGAATATCGCCTGAACAGGGTAGCCTGCAATCCGCCCGACATGCGGCATCTTCGCGGCGTGCCCGCTGCGGCGGATTGCCCGGTACCGCGAACCCGCTTATCCCTCCGGCGGTGCTGACACCGTCTCTCGACATCTTCCGCCACCAGCCCTACCGCCACTACTGGGCCATGCGGCAATCGATCTCCGCTGCGCGGCAGATGCAGGCGGTCGCGATCGGCTGGCAGGTCTATGACGTGGCGCGCGAGACCCGCTCGATCGAGGAAAGCGCGCTGATGCTGGGCTTTGTCGGCCTCGCCCAGTTCGCACCGGTTTTCCTGCTGTCGCTCGTCGGCGGGCAGGCCGCCGACCGGCTCGACCGGCGCCTGATACTCATCGTGACGAATGTGGTCCGCGTGATCTGCGCCCTGGCCCTGGCGGCGAGCCCGTTCTTCTCCGGCCCGGTTCAGCTGTGGATCGTGTTCACGGCCGCCATCGTGCTGGGCTGCATGCACGCCTTCTCGCCCGCCGCGGCGAGTGCGCTGCTGCCCCGCATCGTGCCGCGGGCCGATCTGCGCCAGGCGATCGCCTGGAACTCGCTGGGCTTCCAGGGCGCGGCAATCGGCGGCCCGGCCCTGGGCGGGCTGCTCTATATCGCCGGTCCCGAGGCAGTCTATCTGACCAGCGGCGCCCTGCTGGTCTTCGCCACCCTGGCCATCGCCACCGCGCGCACGCCCGCGCACGAGAAGGTGCACGGCCAGTCGGGCTGGCGCATGGCGATCGAGGGGCTGCGCTATGTGCGGCACAACAAGGTCGTGCTGGGCGCCATCTCGCTCGACCTCGTCGTCGTGCTGTTCGGCGGCGTGACCGCCCTGCTGCCGGTCTTCGCACGCGACGTGCTGCACACTGACACGGTGGGGCTGGGCCTGTTGCGCACGGCGCCGGCGGTCGGTGCGGCCATCATCGCCTTCATGCTGGCGACACGGCCGCTGACCCGCCGTATCGGCGCCTGGATGCTCGGCGCCATCGCCGTCTATGGCGTGGCGATGCTGGGCTTTGCCCTGTTCAAGATCCTGCTCCTGTCGCTGATCGCCCTGGCGGTGACCGGCGCCGCCGACATGATCTCGGTCTTCATCCGCCAGTCGATCATCCAGCTGGCGACGCCGACCGCGATGCGCGGACGCGTCTCCTCGGTGGAGTTCATCTTCATTTCCGCCTCGAACGAGCTGGGCGAATTCGAGTCCGGCGTTGCCGCGCGCTTCCTGGGCCCGGTCGGCGCCGTCCTGCTGGGCGGCGTCATGGCGCTGGTGACAGCCGCCGCCTGGTTCCGTCTCTTCCCGCAACTGGCAAGGACCGACGCGCTGGACGAGGTCGAGGAAGAAGCCGCGCCGGCGCCTGGTGCGGACAATCAGGGCCGCGCGGCCGCGCCGTGACGCGCATTAGGGCAAGGCGGCGTCTGCGAACAGGTTTGGAAAGAGACGTTCGCGATAGGCCAGCGGGAAGGCAAGACGAACCGGCGTTTTCGGCGACGGCGATGTCAGAAAGCCCTGGCTGACCAGCTGGTTCAGGGTCTTGCGTGCGGTCACGCCTGACGTCTTCAGCACCGTGGCGGCCTCGCCCCGCTCCAGCACGCCATAGCGCAGAACGGCAGAGACGAGATCCGGAGCCCGCTTGTCCTCGCTGACATCGGCGACAAGGCGCCTGTAGCGCGCGTCCAGACCGACGAGATCGAAGAGCCGGCCGGAGAACTCGATCTGGTCGAGTGCGACCTTGAGGAACCATCGGCAGAATTCATGCAGCGCCGCTTCGGACAGATTGCCCCGCCCATCATGATCGCTCCGGCGGGGGGCGTCGGCCAGATCCATCATGCGCATGTATTCACCGCGGTCTTCGAGCCCGCGCGCCAGACCGCGGGATATCGGCCAGAGACCGCCCGCGCCAAGGCCGGCGCGCAACGCCATGGCATGCGACATGAGCCGGCTCACCCGACCGTTTCCATCCGGAAACGGGTGAATGTAGTTGAAGCGGTGATGGGCAGCAGGAATGGCAATGATGCGGCCGCTGGCCGATGTCTCGACCGAGCGGTAGCGCATGTCGAAATGTTCGAGAAAGCGGACCACATGCTTTCCGGACGGCGGACGGTGCCGGCCGACCGAGACCTCACCGTCGCCCTCGGCCCGGAAAGCGCCGGGACGGATTTCCTCTTTCCGGCCATCCGGATGTTCCACGAACCTGAATTCAGGGGGCATGTTGTTGTAGAATTCGCGATGCACCCAGGACAGGAATTCCGGTGATGTCGGCCTGTCGAGTGTGCCCTCCCGGAACCGCTGGTCGATCAGACGCTGGACGACGACATGGGCCCGCGCCTCGAGCGCCAGCGGCCGCGCCGCCTCATCGATCTCGGCCCCCATCAGGGCCAGTTCGATATCCCGGGGGCGTGTATTGTGCCCTTCGATCAGATTGGAATAGTAGCAGTTCATCACCCGGACGAGGTCTGCCAGTTCTGCAGCACTGTCCGGATGCAGCCCGACCCCCAGCCCCTGCGCCGCGGAGCGCAACTCGACAGCCAGATCCGCCAGGTCGGCAGGGACCCTGTCATCAAAGAGGCACGGCTCGATACGATTGGGTGTCTCGATCAATTTTGTCGATCTTTCGATATTGAAACAGCCTTGTAGCACAATGAGAAAGACGAGTCGTGCAGGAAAAATTGTCGATCTTGGCTTTCGATCTTGTGGCAGCATTTCGCGGCCATCCGGCCACGAAAAACGGCGCCCCGAGAGGCGCCGTCTTGCAAAGCCGTCAGATGACAGGCGACGCGATCAGCGCGGCGCCATCACCATGACCATCAGGCGGCCTTCGAGCTTCGGCTCGAACTCGACCTTGGCCACTTCGGCGAAGTCCTGCTTCACGCGGTTCATGATATCCATGCCGCGATCCTGGTGGGCCATCTCGCGGCCGCGGAAGCGCAGCGTGACCTTCACCTTGTCGCCAGCCTCGAAGAAGCGGTGCATCGCCTTGGTTTTCACCTGGTAGTCGTGCACATCGATGTTCGGACGCATCTTGATCTCTTTGATCTCGACGATCTTCTGCTTCTTCTTCGCCTCGGCCTTCTTCTTCTGTTCCTGGTATTTCAGCTTGCCGTAGTCGACGATCTTGCACACGGGCGGATCGGCATTGGGAGACACCTCGACAAGGTCGAGTCCCGCTTCTTCGGCGGCTTCCAGAGCAGCTTCAACAGGCATGATACCCTGTTTTTCGCCGTGTTCGTCGATCAAGAGAACCCGCGGAACGCGGATATCCCTGTTGGTGCGCGGCCCTTCCTTTTTGGGCGGTTGCGCGGCGTGCGGTCTACGGGCTATGGCCTCTTCTCCCTTGTGGCCCACGTACTGAAACTTAGTAATCTCCCGGCGGCAGGACCGGATCAAGCCCAAAGTGGGCATAACAGGCGCCTGTCCGGACGGGAGCGGCGCACTATGGTCAAATGATCACATTTGGCAAGCACGGCGCACTGTCGGGAACCCCGGCTGGCCGGAAAACTTCCCCGGAACGGCGCAACGCAAGACGCGCATATGGGGCGCGCCGCCCCGGATTCAACCGGTCAGGCGGCTTCCGGCTCGCGATCGAACCCGCCGGCAAAGCGCATCGCGGCAACCGCCTCCTCCGGCGTCACCTGGGCCAGCGTCGGCGCGTGCATCAGGATGACGGGACTCGGACCGCGCGGCGCGATCAGGGCCGGATCGCCCACATCGCCGTAAAGCGCCAGCGCCGGAGGCCCTGAAGCCACCAGCAGATGTATGAGGGGCGTGTCCTCGCTGAACACGAAGCGCGCATGACGGGCGAGGCCCGCCAGCTGGGCCAGCTTGGCCTTGCCGGTCAGATCGCGCGCGCCCGGCGTGACGTGAGCCACATACCGTCCCACTTCGCGGGTATCCGGTCCGCCGATCAGGGCCGGCGTCACCCCCGACTGCAGCAGTTCGTGCGCCAGGGCTGCCCAGCGTTCCTGCGGCCAGCGAAGCGCCGGTTTCACACCGTCGCCCGACGGCGCCAGCAGCGCGAAACGGCCATTCAGGCCGAAATATTCCGGGTCGAGCATGCGGGACTGCTTGGCGAGATAATCGACCCAGCTGGTATCCGGCGGCGGCGCGGCGCCAAGCGGGAAGTGCTCCGGTGCCAGCCCCAGCGCCGCATTGAGACGGCCGGCAACCGCATCCACCGGATGCTCGCCCGTGCGCGGGTCTGCCGCGATCTCGGTCCAGCGGCATTTGGAGAAACGGAACAGGCGCTTCAGCTTGCGGCTGTCGGCATCGCCCACAAGATCGTAGACGCGGACCGGCTTGTTCAGCTTGATCCGCTTGTCGCGCAGGCCGGCCATCGGCCGCGCATCCGGCAGCGCGTCCGTCTCGATCAGGTTGAAATAGGGGCAGTGCTTGAGAAAGCTCTCGAAGTCCGGCTTCGTCAGCAGGATGATGCGGTCGCGCTTGTGCACGTCGCGCAGCAGCCGGGCCGCGGCCAGCATCCGGACGGTCGAGGCCAGATCGCCCCAGTGCAGGATATAGGTGATGTCGCGCTGCGGTTCGCTCATGGCTGTGAGTTTAGGACCTCGTGATAGACGCGCAAAGTCGAAGCTTGCAGGCTGACGGTAGAAAATTCCGCAATCACGTGCGCGCGGGCCCGTTGTCCCACGGCATCGCGGTCTTCCGGCGCCAGCGCAAGCGCGCCGGCGATCGCCGCCGCAAGCGCCCCGGGGTCTCCCGGCGGAACACGCCAGCCGGTTTCACCGTGCAGCACCACTTCGCGGGCGCCGCCATGATCGGCCGCGATCACCGGTTTCAGCATCGCCCCGGCCTCGGCCGCGGTCCGGCCGAACGCCTCGGGTTCGTTGGACGGGGTCAGCACCAGATCGCACAGCATCATCGCGGCCGGCATGTCGCTGCAGTGCCCGACGATGAAAACCCGCCCGGCGACATTCTCGGATGCCGCCAGCGCCTGTAATTCCTCGACATAGGTCTGGCGCCCCTGGGCGTCGCCGGCCAGCACGAGGCGCGGCGTTTCCACGTCCGGATCGTCCTGCAGGCGCCCCAGCGCCCGGATTGCCTCGCGCTGGCCCTTCCAGCCTGTCAGACGCGCCGGCAGGAGAAGGAGCGGGCTTTGATCCTGCGGATCCAGCGCCCAGGCCTGCCGCAGGGCGGCGAGCCGGTCTTCCCCGACCGCTTCCGGATCGAAGCGCACCAGGTCGACGCCGCGCGGGATCACACGGACACGTGACGTCGCGAACGGGTGTTCGGTCGCGATATGATCGCGGATGAATTCCGAATTGGCGATCACGCGCTCACCCCGCGCCATCACGGAATTGTACCGCCGCTTCAGCGACGAGCGGGCGTTGTAGGTGCCGTGATAGGTGGTGACGAAATGAGCGTCGGTCCGGTCGCAGGCCCATTTCGCGCTCCAGGCCGGCGCACGCGAGCGGGCATGAACGATATCGACGGCTTCGCTGCGGACCGTCGCGACGAGCCTGAGCATGTTGCGCCACAGGTCGAGCGGGTTCTTCGAGGCCGCGGGCATGCGGATGAGCTCACCCCCCAGCGCGGCCAGTTCGTCTTCCAGCCGCCCGCCGGCCGACGCGACCAGCGCGCGGCCGCCCTCGGCGATCACCGCTTCGGCGATCTCGAGCGTCGTCCGCTCGGCGCCGCCGGCATCGAGTTCGGGAATAACCTGGAGAACGATCATGGGAGCGGGAAACCGGGCCGGACCTGAATTCCCCCTCTTCTTTCACACCTTGGCACCGAAAACAAACGCCGGGGGCCCGGCCGGGGAAGATTGTGACGCCCCGGCAGCTGTTGCAGCTCTACCGGAAGTTTGTTAGGCCATTCGGGCAAGGCAGGCTTCCGACGGCCAACGGCTGCGGTGTGGCTAGCCTGAGCGGTGGGTGCAGCGTGACCTTTCCGGTCCGGTCTGTGACCGGGAGCCACGCACACAAGAATGACAAACGCGCCTGCGGGTGCGGCCGGGTGATCGCCTTCCCCAGCCCCCGTAACCGCCGAAACCGATCAAGACGATAATTCGCCCGCCGTGTATCTGCACGCGGCCGGTATGCGTGCGGGCGAAAACGCTCAAACAGGGACGCTGGAAAGCTGCGGGCGAGCTGTGCCTGCGGTCCGGCGCAGATGTGAATGACCGACGGCACGCTGGTTCAGGATTTCGGGGCGGATCCCATCGCCACCCGCGAAACCGACCACTACCAGAAGGAATATATCGAGGGCTTTGTCGACAAGTGGGACGAGTTGATCGACTGGGAAGCCCGCGCGGAAAGCGAAGGGCGCTTCTTCATCGACATCCTGAAGGCCCGCGACAAGAAGAAGGTTCTCGATGCCGCAGCCGGTACGGGCTTCCACTCGATCCAGCTGCTCAAGGCCGGTTTCGATGTGACGACCGTCGATGGCAGCGCGGAAATGCTGGGCAAGGCGTTTGAAAACGGCCGCCGGCGCAATCTCGTTCTCAACACCGTCCACGCCGACTGGCGCTGGCTGAACAAGGATGTCCACGGCAAGTTCGACGCCATTATCTGCCTGGGCAATTCCTTTACCCACCTGTTCGACGAGCACGATCGCCGCCGCGCCCTGGCGGAGTTCTATGCGGCGCTGAAATGGGACGGCATCCTGATCATCGACCAGCGCAATTACGACTCGATCCTCGACGGCGATTTCTCGACCAAGCACAAATACTATTATTGCGGCGACCAGGTCGTGGCCGAGCCCGAGCACGTCGATGACGGGCTGGCGCGCTTCCGCTACGCCTTCCCGGACGGGGCGGTCTACCACCTCAACATGTTCCCGCTGCGCAAGGCCTATACGCGCAAGCTGCTGACCGATGTCGGGTTCAAGAAGGTGAAGACCTACGGCGATTTCCAGGAGACCTATCAGGAAAACGATCCGGACTTTTTCGTCCATGTTGCGGAGAAACTGGCAGATGAGCAGTAAGTCACAGGCCGTCCTGGAGGCGGAGACCTATTATGACAGCGCGCCGGCCGATGCCTTCTACCGCGCTGTCTGGGGCGGCGAGGACATCCATGTCGGCATGTATGCGACACCGGACGAGGACATCGCCCGGGCCAGCCGCCGCACCGTGACCACCATGGCCGACCGTCTGAAAACGATCGGGCCGGACAGCAGGGTGATCGATCTGGGTGCCGGTTTCGGCGGCTCGGCGCGCTATCTCGCCGACCGTTTCGGCTGTCACGTCACCTGCCTGAACCTGTCGGAGACCCAGAACGCCTTCAACCGGGAGCTGACGGCCAGGGCCGGCATGAACGACAAGATCGATGTGGTCTACGGCTCCTTCGAGGAACTCGACGATCCGGACGACAGCTATGACATCATCTGGTCGCAGGACTCCTTCCTGCATTCGGGCGAGCGGCTGAAGGTGATGGACGAGATTGCCCGCATCATCCGTCCGGGCGGCGAGCTGATCTTCACCGACCCGATGCAGGCCGACGATTGTCCCGACGGTGTGCTGGACCACATCCTGCGCCGTATCCACCTGCAGACTTTCGGCTCGGTCGCCTTCTACCGGCACGCGCTGGAAAAACGCGGTTTTAAGGCGCTCGATCTCGACGAGACGCCGATGAATCTGCGTACGCACTACAACCGGGTGCGCGAGGTTCTGCTGGATCGCCGCGAGGAGCTCACGCGCCTGTCCGGCGCGGACTATGTCGATGGCATGATCGACGGGCTGAAACACTGGGTCGACGGTGCCGACAAGGGCTATCTCAACTGGGGCATCCTGCACTTCGCCAAGGCCTGACAGCCTTGTAACGCGCAAGCCGATGGACGCCGCCGCGCGCACGCCCTAGCGTGGCGGGGTCTGTCGTCGCAGGATATTCCCATGTTGTCGCGTCTGGTCCTGAGCCCCGTCCTTCTCGCCCTGTGTGCCATGCCGGCATCGGCCCAGAACGATGTGCGCCACGCGGAACGCATGCGCTACCAGTCCTGTATCGCGATGAGCGGCGACGATCCGGCCGAGGCGCTGGAGGAGGCCCAGATCTGGCGCATCGAGGGCGGCGGCTGGCCGGCGGAAGTGTGCGAGGCGCACGCCTATATCGCGCTTGGCGATTTCGACGTGGCGGCCGGGATCCTCGAGGAGCTGGCATCGGAACGGCGCGCCGGCATGGTCGATGCCGAACGGGTCGACTTCCTGACGCTGGCCGGCGAGACCCGCGCACGCAATGGCAATGCAGACGCAGCCTTCGACAATTACGCGGCCGCCCTGGCCCTGGACCCGTTTTCCATCCTCACCCTGTCCGGCCGGGGACGCCTGTATCTGGCCGAGGAAAACTGGGGCGGTCTGGCGCGCGACGCCCAGAGCCTGGTCGACCTGGTGCCGGAAAGCGCCGAGGGCTGGTATCTGCGCGCCGCCTTCCATCTGAATACCGGCAATCTGGATGCCGCCACCTCGGACATCGAGGCGGCCCGGGAACGGGCGCCCGAGCGTATCGAGATCCTGGTTCTGCGCGGACAGATCAACGAGGCACGCCGGCTCGCCGCCAGCGGCGGCTAGTTCCTAGCCGGCAGCACGAACCGGCGCGTCCTCGCGGCAGGAGGCGGCCTCGACCACGCGATTGCGGCCGCCGGCCTTGGCGGCATAGAGCGCCTCGTCTGCTGCATGCAGCAGACCTTCGGCCGTCTCCATCATCTTGTCGCCTTCCAGCACCGCGACACCGAGACTGGCCGTGACCGGGATCCGGTCGCCATTGTCCACACGCACATCCACAGCGGCTATCGCTTCGCGAATACGTTCCGCCGCAGCCACGGCAGACGCGGCTGTCGCGCCAGGCAGGACCACGGCAAACTCCTCGCCGCCCAGCCGGCCCAGCATGTCGCAATCGCGCAGGCAGGCCTGTACCTGACGCACGGTCTGGACCAGCACCTTGTCGCCGACGGCGTGTCCATAAGTGTCGTTTGTGCGCTTGAAATGATCGAGATCGACCATCACGGCGGCCAGCGGCGCATCCTGGCGCCGGGCGCGATCCACCAGCGTGTCCAGATACTGCATGAAGGCCCGGCGATTGGCGGCGCCGGTCAGCGCATCGGTCTCGGCCATGTGGCGGAACTGCTTCTGCATCCGCACCAGGCGCGTCGCGGCGCGCAGGCGGGCGCGCAGCTCGGTCATGTTGACGGGTTTGCGGATAAAGTCGTCCGCGCCGGCATCCAGCGATTCCTCGAGCCGCTTTTCCTGACCGGATGCCGTTACGACGATGGTATAGACTGTCTCGGTTTCCGGATTGGACTTGAGCAGCCAGCAGGCTTCCAGCCCGCTGGTCGTGCCGACCTCGATCCCCGTCAGGAAGATATCGATCGGCATCAGGTTCAGCAGCGTCAGTGCATCCTCGGCATTGCTCGCCGTATGCACTTCATAGCCGGCATCCCGCACGGCTTCGCTCAGTATGCGCAATTGCACCTGGCTGTTCTCGCACACCAGAACGGATGTCCGGTCCGAGAAAACCTGTCCTGCCAGATGCGAGACCCCACTTGGTCTGTCGACCTGCATTGTGTCAGACGCTCCCCGTGCGTCAGCCCCTCCAAGGGGCGGAGCCTTAGCCCCAAAAAACTAACAAGCCCTCAACCCGAGGTAAGTTTCTTATTCACGCGCGCCCATTCTTCACGGACATGGGGGTCGGCCTCCGTGTTCGCCCGGGCTTCGGCCTCCCGCACGGCCCCTTCCGGATCGAGCCGGGCCAGCGCCCAGACGGCCATGCCACGCACTTCCGCTGCTGCGTCCTCAAGACGGTCCAGCACGACAGGAATGAGCGCCGCATCACCGGAATTGCCAATCGCTATAAGCACGTTACGCAAAAACCGGTTGCGTCCGATCCGTTTCACCGGCGAGGCGGTGAAGACCTGCCGGAATTCTGCGTCATCCAGCGCCGCCAGCTCGGCCAGCAGCGGCCCTTTCAACTCGGGACGCGGATGGAAGGCGGTCTCCTCGGCGACCGCCGCGAACTTGTTCCACGGGCAGACCGCCAGACAGTCGTCGCAACCATAGATGCGATTGCCCATCGGCTCCCGGAACTCCTCCGGGATCGGCCCCTTGTGCTCGATCGTCAGATAGGAAATGCAGCGCCGTGCATCGAGCCGGTAGGGCGCCGGAAAGGCGTTGGTCGGGCAGATATCGAGACAGGCCCGGCACGAGCCGCAATGATCCGTCTCGGCGGCATCGGGCTCCAGATCGGCCGTGGTCAGCATGACGCCCAGAAACAGCCAGGAGCCGTGCTCGCGGCTGACCAGATTGGTGTGCTTGCCCTGCCAGCCCATGCCCGCCTTGCCGGCCAGCGGCTTTTCCATCAGCGGGGCGGTGTCGACGAAGACTTTCACATCCTCGCCGGTGTCCTGCGCAAAGGCCCGCGCCAGATGCTTCAGGCGCTTCTTCATCACATCGTGATAGTCGGCGTTGCGGGCATAGACCGATATCACGCCCTCGGACCGCCGCTCCAGCAGCGGCAGCGGGTCGAAACCGGGCCCGTAATTCATCGCCACCACGACCGCCGACTTCGCATCCGGCCACATGGCGGTGGGATGCTTGCGCCGCTCCAGCGTATCTTCCATCCACGCCATCGACCCGTGCAGCCCTTCGCCGACAAACTGCGCCAGCCGCTCCCCCGCCTCCCAGGCCTCATCGGCCCGGCAGATGCGGACGTCGGTGAAGCCGAGTCCGGTGGCGAGGGATTTAACGGTGTCAGCGTGCATGCTGGCCTGCCCTAGAAATCCAGATCCGCATAATGCGCCGAGGGCGGCGTGCCGGGGAGTTTGTCGGTCAGGAGACCGCGGAAGGCCGGGCGGCATTTGACGCGCTGATACCAGTGCTTCACCGGTTCGAACGCGTCCCACGGCACGTCGCCGAGATAGTCGGCGCAGGACAGGTGGGCCGCGGCGGCGATATCCGCGAGCGTATAGCGTGGGCCGGCCAGCCCGTCGCGGCTCTCCAGAAGCCAGGCCATATAGTCGAGATGCCAGCGCAGATGATCGCGGCCGGCCCGGAGTGCGGCGGGGTCCGGAGAGCCCAGCCCCTGGGCCCGCTTTTCCAGCTTCTCGTGCAGGAGGTAGGCGTTGACCTCGCCGTCATACTTGCGGTCGAACCAGTCGACGAGCCGCCGCGCCTCGGCGCGCTCGGCCGGACCGCCGGGCAGCAGGCAGGGCGTCGGCGTCGTTTCTTCCAGATATTCCAGGATGGCCCGGCTTTCCACGATCACCCGCCGCCCGCCGCCGGACTCGTCGATCAGCACCGGTGTCGTGCCTGCCGGATTGAGCGAAACGAGATCGTCCGGACGCTCCCAGGGAACCTCCAGCTGCAGGTCGTGCCGCAGGGATTTCTCCTCCAGCGCCAGCCGGACCTGGCGGGAAAACGGATCGAGGGGCCAGAAGTGCAGGATGCGCATGGTGCAAGGCTAGCCTGTTTCGGCGCGCGATCTAAGGGTCATGTGCTTCGACCGGATCGTCGCCCTTGAAGAATTCCGCACCATGCGGCTCGGCCGCGCCGTGAGGGTCGGCGTGGATGATGATGTCGGCAGCGGGCCAGGCGGCCAGGATGCGCCTCTCGCAATCCACCAGGATGGAATGGGCGTCGCGCAGGCTCATGTCCGGCTTCAGCGCCATGTGGAACTGGATGTGCAGCAGCGGGCCGGCCGCCCGCGTGCGCAATTGATGGATATTGATGATGCGCGGATCCTCTGCCGCGATGAGCATGATGCGGTCGCGCTCTTCCTCGGGCAGCTCCCGGTCCATCAGCTGATTGCCGGCCCCTCGGGCCACGCCCCAGGCCGTCCAGCCCAGCCAGGCCGCCACACCGAGCGCTGCCACCGCATCGAGCCAGAGCCAACCGAGAAGGGTGGCGCCTGCAATACCCGCGATCACGGCCACATTCGAACCGAGGTCGGAGAAGTAGTGTGCCCGGTCGCCTTCCACCGCGATCGAGCCGGTCTTTTTCAGGGCCCGGGTCTGGACGATCAGCAGAACCAGGGTCAGCGCAATCGACAGCCCCATCACGCCCAGCGCCCAGCCGCTCGCCTCGATCGGTTGCGGCTCGATCAGGTGGGCGATCCCCTCGCGCACCAGAAGCGCAGCGGAGACCGCGACCAGGATCGCCTGCAGGATGCCGGCAAAGGCTTCCGCCTTGCCATGACCGAAGCGGTGTTCCGCATCCGCCGGTTCGGCGGCATAGCGCACGGAGAAATAGACCGTCAGGGAGGCCGTCAGGTCGAGCAGGCTGTCGGCGGCAGAGGCCAGCAGCGCCACGGACCCGGACAGGTACCAGACAATCCCCTTGGTGATCGTCAGGACCAGCGCCACGGCAACGGACGCCGCTGTTGCGCGGCCGGTATGGCTCAGCGCTTCCCGGGGCTCCAGACGCCCGGGCCCGCCCGGCGAACCAATGTGATCATGGGGCATTGCTATTGTCCTTCCCGCTGCCGGTGTAGGGCCGGCCGCCAAGCGGCGTCAATTCCGCCGAGACCGCCAGGCAGGTTTCAATCCAGTCCAGCGCCCGGGCTGCATCGACATCGCGCGCCACCTCGATCCGCCGCGCCGCCGGATCCGGTCGCAACAGCCCGGTGAACGCCCCGTCCTCGCCCAGCGCGTAGCGGCCCGGCTCGATGGTGAACAGGCCGGCCCCGGGCGCCAGCGCCGCGGCCACCGCCAGGGCGTCGTGCGGATAGCAACCGTCAATCCCCTCCATGGCCTGGTAGGCATCCATGTAGTGGGCATGGGCCCGGCGCAGGAAGGTCAGCACCGGACGGTTATACCGGTCTGCCAGCCGGGCCAGCCAGGCCCGCTCCATCATGACGCGGCGGCAGGTATCGAGCGGCATGACCAGGAGGTTCGGCGCCCGTTCGAGCACGATGCGGGCGGCCTCGAGGTCGGAACTGGCATTGAATTCGGCCCGGTCCCGCCGCACGTCGGGAACACTCAGGCTTGTCCCCATGCACACGATGCGGCCGATCCCGGCAAAGGCTTCGGCGTCGCGCAGGAGTGCCCGCGCCAGATTGGTCATCGGACCGGTACACACCAGGCGCCCGTCTGCACCGGCCTCCCGCGCGAAGGCGGCCAGCGCGTCGGCCGTCTCGTCGGGATGGGCCTCGCGAACGACGCCGGTTTCGAAGGCCAGCGCATGATCAGCCGTCACACCGCCCAGACCGTCCTCGCCATGGATTGCGTGCGCATCCTGCCAGGGATGCCCCGTCAACGGACGGTCGGCGCCGACATGGACCGCAGCGGACTTGCCGGGATAGAAGGCCTGGACCAGGGCGGCATTGCGCGCAGCCCGGCGCGGCGAGACATTACCGAACACGGTCGATACGCCGGCCAGCCGCCCTTCGGAAACCGCAAGGGCGCAGACCAGGGCCAGCGCGTCGTCCACGCCGCCATCGGTATCGATCCAGATCCGCATCCCGTCTCCCGCTTGCCTGCGCAGTCGCCCACTGGCCAAGCACTGTGAACTGGCGGAATATGCCGCCGGCCCGTCCAGGGGAAGACCCGCATGCCACTCATTCAGCTGATTGTTCTCGCGCTCGTCCAGGGCCTCACCGAATTCCTGCCGATTTCGTCCTCGGCCCACCTCATCCTGGCGCCCGGTGCGCTGGGCGTGCAGGACCAGGGTCCGCTGATCGATGTGATGGCGCACGCGGGGTCGCTGGTTGCGGTCCTGGTGTATTTCTGGCGCGACATATTCGATGTGGCACGCGGCAAGCTGGCTCTGCTGACCGGACGGATCACGCCGGGCGGACGGATCGCCCTCCTGGTGGCTGCTTCCATGCCGCCGGTCTTCATCTTTGCCGGCGCGCTCTACGCCTTCGACCTGGTCGATGCATTGCGCTCGCCGGCCGTGATTGCAGGGGCCACGCTGGTCTTCGCCGTGCCGCTCTGGCTCGCCGACCGCTATGGCAAGCAGACCGGCACGCTGGAGACTCTCGGCTTCATGGACGCGGCCCTGATCGGCATCGCCCAGCTGTTCGCCCTCATCCCCGGCGCCTCCCGCTCCGGCGTTACCATGACGGCAGGCCGGGCGCTGGGCCTGAAACGCTCGGAAAGCGCTCGCTTCTCCATGCTGATGGCCATCCCGGTTATCGCCGCGTTTGCCCTGGTCTCGGTGATCGACCTGGCCGGCGCCGACGATGCCGGCGCGTCGCTGGAAGCGGGTCTGATCGTGGCTGTGCTGTCCTTCTTCGCGGCCTGGGCGTCGATTGCCGTGATGATGAAGCTCGTCGACCGGATCGGCTTCCTGCCCTTCGTGCTCTACCGGCTGGCCCTCGGCCTGGCCCTGATCGGCTTGATTATCCTCTAGCTTCCCGGGCACTGTGCCTCTGACACGCTTCAGCGGGGGGACGGCATGCGGGCCATCGGTGTTTTTCTGGTCGTGAGTTTCGGTGTCAGCTGGGCGATCGGGCCTGGCTGTACAGTGAGGGCGGCCTTGCGGGCGCCGGCGCCTTCGCCACGCTCTACATGACGGGCTTCATGTTCGGACCGGCCATCGGTGCGATCGTGGCCACCGCCCTGTTCGACCGCAACCGCTTCCTGACCGCTCTGGGCTTCAGGCCCGGCCGCGCCGGTCCGGTTGTCGTCTGGACGGTCTGGGGCTGGCTTGTTCCCGTTGCGCTGGCAGCGCTGGCCTCGATCGTGACCCTGGTGCTGACCCGGTCCGAACCCGCCGATGCCGCAGCAGCCCTGGCTGCCGTGGTCGAAGCCTCGGGCCAGGAGGTGCCGATGTCGCCGGAAATGCTGCTCACCCTGCAGCTGGCCATCGGCGTGCCGGTCGGCATCCTGATCAATACCGTGCTGCTGACCATCAGCGAGGAGCTGGGCTGGCGCGGCTGGCTGCAACCGCGGCTGTCCGGTCTGGGTTTCTGGGTGCAATCGCTGGTGATCGGCGTGATCTGGGGCGTCTGGCACGCACCGCTCATACTGATGGGATACAATTATCCGGGCCTGGGCTGGACGGGCGTCGCCGTGATGACGCTCTTCACCGTCCTGCTGACGCCCTATCTCGCGCTCGCGCGCGAGCGGGGCGGCGGTGTCTATGCCGCCGGCGCCTTTCACGGCTCCATCAATGCGGTCGCCGGCGTTGGGCTTATCTTCCTGCCCGACCAGAACTGGCCCTGGAACGGCCTTCTGGGCCTGGGCGGCTTTGCGGTACTCGCGGCCGGTCTTGTGCCGATTGCGCTCTACCGGCAGGCCCGCACCAGACCCGGACAAGCCACTATCGACGTGTAATTGCAGATTGAACAGTTTAAGGTTACCCTCCTTCTGAAGGAGACAACCGATGCGCGACCGTGTTTTTCCGCGGACAGCCAGGGCGCGGATGGCCCTGGCGCTACTGACCGGTCTGGCCCTCGCCGCCTGCGGAACCCCGCGCCAGGTGCGGGACTTGTCGACAACCCAGCTTGCCACCCTGACGGCGATGGAAACGGCCGTGGGCGCGCAAGGACAGGCACTGGTCCGGCACGCCGACCAGCTGAGACAGCAACGCAAGGCCCGCTTCGAAGCGGAACTCGCCTGCGCCGATGCGCGGTTCTACGTCGCCGCTGGCGTGCTGTCGCCGGCCAGCGACGATCATTGCGACAATCCATCGGACGGCCCGGGCGGCACCACGCTCGACGACGAGACCGCCCGTTGGTCCATTGAACAGCACAATCTCGGACGCGCCGGTATCCTCGCCAATATCGCCGCGCTGGACACGCTTCACGCCCGCATCGTGGCCAAGTCTGCCGAGCTGGACGCCCTGATGGACGAGGTCGTGGCGGCACAGGCGCTGCTCAACACCCACATCCAGACGCCCACGGCGCTTGAACGGATCACCGGCCGGATTGTCGATGCCGACACCATCGCCGCACTCACCGAGCGCCTGGCCCGCATCCGCGCAGAAGCCGGCAGTACGGCAGACGATATCCAGGCCCTGCTCGACAGCATGGTCGCGCCCAACCCCGCCCGCGAGGTAACCCCGGATGACTGAAGAGGAAATGCGCGCACAGATCGCGGCGCTTGAAGACAGCCTCGACGCCCTGCCGCCGTTGGCACAGGCCGGCGTCCGCACCCGCATGACGGACCTGCAGCAGAAGATAGACCTGATCGGCTATGCGCAGCTGGCCGACGCCTACCTGACGCTGGACCTTCCTGACCGGACGGCGTTCAAGGAGGCTGTCGAAAAGGCCGGCAAGGCCCAGGCGCAATACACCGAGCGCCTGACCTGGCTCGACAAGGCGCTCGACCTGCTCGACAAGATCCTCTAGCGGGGCCCGGCTAGCTGGGCTGGCGCTCGTGGAACTGGCCGTAGCGGCGATAGCGCACGAGGTAGGACGGCACGATCGCGTCCACCGTTTCCGGCTCGATACCCAGGTCGGCGAGCGTCTTTGCTCCGTCAGCAACGACATTGTCGCGCTTGAGCTGGGTGAGCTGGTCGCGGGTGATGACCGGCTGCACGAAGGGCAGGATCGCTGCCATCTCGGACAGCATGGCGATCACCTGGCCGGCCGCCCAGGGCAGCGGCAGCAGCAGGCGCGGCCGGTCGATCTCGTCGAGGATGAAGCGCATCAGCTGTTCGAACGTGTAAATGCCCGGTCCGCCAAGCTCGAAGGTCTCTCCGCGCGCCGTGTCGCTCTGCAGTGCCTTGACCACCGCGGCTGCGACATCGCCGGCAAAGACCGGCTGGAAACGGGTCTTGCCGCCGCCGAACAGCGGCAGGGCCGGCACGAATCGCGCCATGGCGCCGAAACGGTTGAAGAAGCCGTCATCCGTTCCGAACACGATGGACGGCCGCAGCACGGTCGCGCCCGGCAGCGCCTTGCGCACGGCGGCTTCGCCTTCGGCCTTGGTGCGGGCATAGCGCGATGCGCTTTCGGCGTCGGCGCCGATGGCGGAGATATGCACCAGCCGCTCGATCCCCGCCGCAGCGGCGGCTTCGGCGACCGTCTTCGCGCCCTGGGCATGAAGGCGGGTGAAGGTCTGGCGGCCGTTCTCGTTCAGTACACCGACGAGGTTCACCACACCGCTGGCGCCTTCCAGCGCGCGCTCGACCGAGGCGGGAACGCGCAGATTGGCCTGGACCAGCTGTACCTGGCCCACCACGCCCATCACACGCAGGTCCTGGGCGATGTGGGGCCGCCGCGATGCGACGCGGACCCGATAGCCTTCACGGGCGAGCGCCCGGACCACATGACGGCCGACAAAGCCGGACCCGCCGAACACGGTGATGATTTCGTCTCGCAGCATGGCTGTCCCCCGCAAAAATGGGCTTGGTGCGGATAGACCAAAAAACCGCCCGCCTGTCCATGCGGCATTGCGCTTGAACGGCACCCGGCCCTGGTCGCCGCCGCTTTGCGCGGCCTCCTCGCGCTCGGGGAAGCTCAGGGACGAAGACCGCACCCCGCGCACCCGAACGGCTGTTTCCTGCAGGAATACTCCCCGGTTTCCGGACCGCACTGAGACGTCGCTTTGCCTCTCCTTGCCCGCACGGCGGCAGCACTCACGGCGCGATTTCGCGAGCATCGGCACAGGCTGCAAAAAGCGCCGCCAAATTGCGCATCACCCGTTGACTTGGCGGCATGGCGGCTTTAGGAACCGCGCCTCGACACCTGCCCAGGTGGCGGAATTGGTAGACGCGCTGGCTTCAGGTGCCAGTTCCCGTTAGGGAGTGGAAGTTCGAGTCTTCTCCTGGGCACCATCCTCTCCGGACCATTGATGAAGCCGCGGCGCATGCCGCGCCATAATTGATCCGGATCACTCTCCCCGAATGATGAAACCATTGCTGTGTCGTTCCTGCGTTCGCTGCTCGGCCAGTGCGGCCTCGAATGCCGCCAGAACCGGTCCGGCCCGGCCATTGTGGTTGGACAGCACCACCAGAACGACATCCAGCTGCGGATAGAGGGCCAGCTCGGCGTTGATGCCCGGCGCGCCGCCATTATGTCCCCAGCGCTCAATCCCCGGCGCCAGTTCGACACCGCCGCAGGCATGGCCGAAAATCCGCCCCGGGATCAGCACCAGGCTCTCGCACATCCGATCCAGCCGGTCCCGCTTTGTGAGCGTGCCGTCCAGCGCCGCACGCCCCACTGCGGCCAGTTCCGGCGCACTGATATAGAGGCCGCCCGCGGCCGAGCTGATCATGCTGCCCAGCGGGGTTTCCACGAGCCGGGGATAGGTTTGGGGCAAGGCCGCCTCGCCCCCGCCACGCGGCCGCATCGGCGCGCGCATGTCGAAATCCGCATCGACATAGGGCAGGGCCAGGCCCAGCGCATCCGCATCGCCTTGCCTGGCGAAGACGGCATTGTCAGCACCGGCCGGCGCCAGCACCAGATCGCGCAGCGCAGCCTCATAGGACTGCCCGTGCAGGGCCGCGATGATCTCACCCAGCACGATGGCGTTCGAATTGTTGTAGGCCAGCCCGTCCCGGCGCCGGGAAACCGGCACGTCCTGGGCTTCGCGGACCAGTTCGAACACATCCGCATTGCTGCGAAGCCCCGGCATGCGCTGCTCCGCCCCGTCAGCCGCGCCGAAACTGACGATCGTCGTGCGATGGCCCATCAGATCGCCCGCCGTTACATCCGCATCGAACAGGTCGGCATCGCCGGGCAGGAGCGATCCTGCAGGCAGATCCAGAAAATCGTCCGGCGGGCCCGCGACAGTCTCACTGGCGCTTGCAAAGGCGAGCCCGGTCAGGAACTTGCCGACCGATGCGATATTGAAACGGGTCTCCAGCGTGTTGCGGCGGCCCGCCGACTGATCGGCCAGCCCCCGCACCTCAGCCAGTCGCGTCTCGCCGCGCTCGAGCACCACGACGGCGCCGGAAAAGCCGGGCCGGTCGATCTCCTGCCTGACGGCTTCCAGCGCCGCATCCAGATCCACAACAGGCGCCGGCCAGACCGGAGCTGTCAAACAAAGCGCCGCACACAGACCGGCCAGACAATTGCGCATGATCCATCTCTCCTGAAACTCGTTCCGGACAGATTGATCCCCGGACCGTCAAACGCGCGCGACTGCGGATTTGAGCCTCGCTTGAGCCAACGCGCGCTAAACTCCGCCCATCAGCGGAGGCCGAATGCGCATACTTCTGGTCGAAGACGACAGCGATATCGCCGCGAATATCAGCGACTTCCTCACTGCGACGGGGCATGTCGTCGACATCGCCCATGACGGCGCAGACGGGCTGCGGCTGGCGCGCGAGCATGCGCATGACCTCTTCCTGCTCGACGTCAATCTGCCGGTCCTGAGCGGTTTCGAACTGTGCCGGGTGCTGCGCGAGACCCTGCACATCGAGGCGCCGATCCTGTTCACGACCGCGCGCAGCGCGCTTCCGGACAAGCTGTCGGGCTTTGAAGCGGGTGGCTGGGACTACCTCGTCAAACCCTTCTCCCTTGCCGAACTGGACGCCCGCATACGGGCGACGCAGCTGCGAACTTCTGCAGCCAGCACCTGCCGGCTGGGGCGTTCGAGCTTCCGCCCGGCAACGCGGTGCCTGACCGTCGAGAACACGGATATCCAGCTGCCGCGCATCCAGGCCGCCCTGCTCTCTGCCCTGCTGCGCGCTTATCCCCACCCGGCGGACCGGGGCGGGCTGATCGCGGAGATCTGGGGCGAGGAAGAGCCGGACAGCGCCCCCCTTCGCAGCCATGTCTCGAGCCTGCGCAATGTGCTGGCGCGCCACGGCGCCGGTATCGAAGTCCAGCTTGTGCGAGGACTGGGCTACCGTCTGGTCGAGACACGCCAATGATCAGATGGCCGGGACAGACGGGCGGCTTCACCCGCCATGCCGCAATCATTTTCGGGGCATGGGCTGCCTGTCTCGGCGCCATATTCTTTGCCAGCTTTCTCGCGCTGATCGCCTCGGTCGAGAATGATCTCTACGCCCGCGTCCTGCGCGGCGAGAGCGAGGCCTTCCGGGCGTCGGACGAGCATGGCGGGGAGGTCTGGCAGCCCTATCTGCCCGGGGTTGATGGCGGTCCGTCGATGGATGCCCTGCGCGACCGGCTGCCGGACGGGTTCGACCCCAGCAATCCCGACCCCCAGATCCTCACAGGGCGGAACGGACGGGAAATCCGCGCCATCGCGCTTGACCCCGAACGCGGCGAGCACTCACGCGTGATCATGATGGATACCAGCGTCCTGCTCGACCGGCCGGAACGCAGCGTGCGCTATCTGGGCTATCTTGGCCTGGCAGCCCTGCTTGTCATTCTGTCGACTGCCTCGGTGAGTTATATCGCCGGCCGTCAGATCGCGCAGCCCGTGCGGCGCTTGTCCCGGCTTATCAGTGCGCCCCGGCAAACACTGCAGAACGGCGAACTCGTCCGGCAGTCCGGCCCCAGCGAGCTGCGGGAGATGGCGGCCGCGCTGGACGGAAGCCTGTCGGAAACGCGGGCCGCGCTGCAGCGGGAACGCGTTTTCAATCTCGGCCTGTCGCATGAGTTGAGGTCTGCCCTGCAGACGGCAGAGCAGGCCTTGGAGCTGCTGCAGATGGACGCGCCCGGCATGGACCATCCCGCGATCCACAAACGGCTTGGCCGCGCGCTGGGCCAGATGCGCGGTGCAGCTGAAGCTGTGTTGTGGCTGTCGCGCGAAGAGTCCGTAGAGCCGCGCGACCTGTCCGGGGATGTCCGAGCGGTTGTTGCCAGCTTCGAAGCCGACGCCCGCGCACGTCATTGCTCGCTGGAGCCGGACATCCAGCCGTCCGTCCGCGCCGCCCTTCCGCGTGAAGTCGTTCAGGTCCTGGCCGGCAATCTGCTGCGCAACGCGATCCAGCACTCCGGCAGCAAGCGGGTCGAGGTGATATTGACGGACGGCGCGCTATCGGTGCGCGACTTCGGGACCGGGCTGACAAGGCAGCAGCTCGACGCCGCACGTGCGGGATATCCATTGCCCGATGCCTCCGGAGCCGGGCTGGGCCTCAGCCTCTGCTACCGGCTGGCCAGGCGTTTCGAGGCCGGTCTGACCCTGACCTGCCCGGAAGACGGCGGAACCCTGGCTCGCATCGAATGGCACGCAAGCGACTGAACGGTCGACACACAAAGCAAAACGCCCGGCCGATTTCCCGGCCGGGCGTTTCATTGACCTGCAAGTGCTTCGTACAGGTTGGGGGACTTGCGCCGGTCGCTTACGAACCGGTGACAGCGCTCGCACCGGCCGAACGGCGGGTGATCTGGAAGCTGCCGCTATCGCCCGGCTGGAGATAGGCGCGGCAGAAGCCGGCCTCGGTCACCGTGAACGGGCAGTTGAACGCCGTGTGCTCGACATCCATCGTCAGGCGCAGCTCGCCGCGCTCGGGCACGGAGTAGGAGCACAGACCGCCGGTCACGTCGCCGATGGCGAAGCGGCCATTGTCGTGCAGGCCGCGGCCGCCCTCACGGGTTTCGATGGCATCGCCATCACCCTGGGTGAGGCGGCAGGACACTTCCCAACCGCGCTGACCCAGCATTTCGAGAACGAAGGCTTCACCCTGGACCGGGGCGCGCTGAGCGGTGACCTGACCGGCCAGGGCGAGGGCGCCAGCGAGGGAAGCAGCGATCATCATGCTTGTCTTTTTCATGACTTCTCCTCCTGTGAGAATCTGAAACAGCGTTTGTATGACGCTTATGTTACAATACCCACAACGCTTGTAAAGTCCGTACACGGATCATACGTAATTTCACGCAAATCCCTGCATGCGCTGATTTTTAAAGGTAATATGACAGTTGTTTCGTGATTTTACGATGAATTAAGATTTGGCTTCCGGCCAGTTTGTCACGGGTTCGTCACAAAACTGCGCGGCGTGTGCCCGACCGGAACGGGCCTCCGGCGTGCAGGCCTGTCTTGCCGCACCGGGCCCGGGCCGCTAGCGTCCCCGCACCTCGGGGGCCGGGCCGCGACATGCTCTTCAATTCGTTCGAATTCCTGTTTCTTTTCCTGCCCGGCGTGCTGGCAGCCTACTATCTGGCGCGGCGCTATCTGAGCCATCTGGCAGCGCTGTTCATCTTGAACCTCGCCTCGCTGGTCTTCTATGCTTGGTGGGATGTGCGGAACCTGCCGCTGCTGCTGTTTTCGGTGGCGATGAACCACATCGTGGCGCGCGCCATGGCGCGATGGGGAAACCAGCCCTTCCTCGCGATCGGCATCATCTTCAACCTGGCCCTGCTGGGCTTCTTCAAATACGCCGACTTCCTGATCGGCAATGTCAACGCGCTGACCCCGCTGGAACTGCCCCTGCTCAATGTCGGTCTGCCGCTGGCGATCTCCTTCTTCTCCTTCCAGCAGATCTCCTTTCTGGTGGATATCGCCCGCAAGAAGACGGCCCCCGGCCACATCTTCTCGCACACGCTCTTCGTCAGCTTCTTCCCGCACATCGTCGCCGGCCCGCTGGTGCAGCACCACCAGATCGCGGCGCAGTTCGCCGACGACAAGCGCAAGGACGACCTGTCGGCCAATCTGGGCATCGGCCTGACCATCTTCTCCATCGGCCTGGCCAAAAAAGTGCTGATCGCGGAAAATATCGAGCCCTTCGCCTCATCGCTGTTCGCGATGGCCGAGCGCGGCGGCGAGCCGGGCCTGATCGCCGCCTGGATTGGTGCGGTGGCCTATGCGCTGCAGATCTTCTTCGACTTTTCCGGCTATTCCGACATGGCCCTGGGCCTGGCCCGCTGCCTGGGCTACCGCCTGCCGGTGAATTTCAACGGGCCCTACAAGTCGGCCTCGGTGGTGGAGTTCTGGCGCCGCTGGCACATCACGCTGAGCCACTTCCTGCGCGACCACCTCTACATACCGCTCGGCGGCAACCGCAAAGGCGAGGTGCGCCGCTATGCGAACCTATTCGCCACGATGCTGCTCGGCGGGCTCTGGCACGGCGCTGCCTGGACATTCGTCATATGGGGCGGACTGCACGGGCTGGGCCTGACGGTGAACCATTTCTGGGCGAAGTGGGGGCCGAAGAACTGGTTTGCCGGCCGGCGCAAGGTGATCGCGATCGGGCTGACCTTTGCCTTCACAACGATTGCCTGGGTCTTCTTCCGGGCCGAAAGCTGGTCCGGTGCCGGCCGCATCCTGGCCGGCATGTTCGGCTTCTCCGGTCTGGGGCTGGAAGGCGTCACCGTGGAGGCGATCGCGTGGATCGTGCTGGGCCTGGGCATTGTCTGGTCACTGCCGGACACGCCGGAAGTCTTCTCCGACGTGATCGACGAGCAGACGATGAAGGATGCAGAGATCCGGCCGAAGCCCGGTCCGCGCTGGAAATTCTCGCGCGGCACCGCGATCGCCGCAGCGGCCTTGCTCTTCCTGTCGGTGCTGAACGCCTGGAAGACGTCCGAATTCATCTATTACACATTCTGAGGGGACAGGGATGACGCGCTACGCCTCGACATTGCTGATCGCCCTTCTCGCCGGCCTGACCCTGTTCGGCGGGTTCAACGCGCTTGTCGATCCGTTCGGCATCACAGGCGCGCCGGATATTCCCGGCCTGACGGCGCGCGATACGCGCCTGCTGGAAGACGGTGGACGGGTGCATGTTGCCGACCGGCTGGCACGCGGTGGCGACCGGGCCATCCTGCTGGGTTCGTCGCGCACGGTGGACGGCTTTCCGCACGAGCCGGAACACTGGCCCGGCGGTATCTACAATGCCGGCATGCGCGGCACGAATATCTTCGAACTGTCGCAAGCCGCCGCCCTCGCGGCGCGGAATGAAGAACTGCGCTGCGTGGTGATCGGGCTCGATCTCGACGAGTTCGGCGTCCACTCCAAGGCCAAGGCAACCTACTGGCTGTCTGCGTTGACCGACGGGCGCCGCTGGCTGTCGCTCGCCCGCGTGTCGCTCTCGCCCAACACGTTTGGCGCCTCGCTGCAGCTGATCGCCGACAATCTGACAGGCGGCGCGCCGCGGGTGCCCTGGGCCGAAACCTATCCGGCCGGTGCCCAGCGCGAACGTTATGAAAGCGGGGCGCGCGGCATCTATTCCTGGTATCAGGGCTACACCTTCGACCCGGAACGCCTGATGATGTTCCAGGATGTGCTCGATGCGCTCACCGCCTCGGGCATCCAGGTGACCGGCTTCATTCACCCGCTGCATGCCTGGCGCGAGGAAGCGCTGGTCCGCTCCGGCGCGCTGGACGAATATCTCGCCTTCCGGCAATTGCTGGCAGAAACGTTCGAGGCCTACTCCGACCGCGAACCGGTCGAAGCCTGTGTTCCGGGCGGCGGCGCCGTATTGTGGGACTTTTCGGGCTTCCAGCCCTTCGCGCGCCAGCCGGCACCGGGACCGGAACAGACCGGCGCACACCCGGCCTTCTATGAGCCCTCGCACTATCTGCCGCATGTCGGCCAGGCGATGCTGGAGCGCATGCGCCTGGAACGGATGGAAGCCCCGTCAGGCACAGTGCCCTTCGGTGTGCGGCTGACGCCCGGGACCGCCGCCTCGACGGCCGACGCCCTGCGCGAACGGCGGCAGGCCTGGCTGGAGCGTCCGGACGGGCTGGCGGCAACTGCGCTGTTCGACGATCTGGAGCAGACCCGGCCGGAGCCCGAGGTGCCGACACCGCAATTCCTCAACCGGGACGACCGGCGCAGCCTGGACGACAAGCTCGAGCGCATTGCGCCGGCGGCGTCGCGGCGCTAGGACCGGTCTTCAAGAGCAAGGAAATCCGATCATGACCGTGCACTACCACAAGGGCGATCTTCCCGCCGGCCTCGACCTCGGCCCGGCCGTTGCCGTCGATACCGAGACGATGGGGCTGTCGCTGACGCGGGACATGCTGTGTGTGGTGCAATTGTCGGCCGGTGATGGCGATGCCCATGTCGTGCAGATGGACCGCAAGAGCTATGACTGTCCGAACCTGAAGGCGCTGCTGTCGGATCCGGGCACCGAGAAGATCCTGCACTTCGCCCGTTTCGATGTGGCGATGGTCGAGCGCTACCTTGGTGTGACACTGGCACCCGTTTTCTGCACCAAGATTGCCTCGAAACTGTGCCGTACCTACACCGACCGGCACGGTTTGAAGGACGTCACGCGCGAACTCATCGGCGTCGACATGAACAAGCAGCAGCAGAGCTCGGACTGGGGCGCCGACGAGCTCAGCCCGGCGCAGCTGGAATATGCCGCCTCCGACGTGCTGCACCTGCATGCCCTGCGCGACCGGCTGACCATGATGCTGGAACGCGAGGATCGCATGGCGCTCGCAAGAGCCTGTTTCGACTTCCTGCCGACGCGCGCAAGGCTCGATCTGGCCGGCTGGCCGGAAACCGACATTTTCGCGCACACCTGAACCGGATTGCCTTGAAAAGGCCTGCGAAGACTGGTCTTTCTACTGCCGCGCCCGGTACTGCGCCGGACGCCGCCAACCATTGACGGCTCATGAGCGTGACTGCCAACCCCGGCCTCGAGGCCTTTCAGCCCCCGCATCACGGCAGCTGGGAACCGCGCCGCGCGCTGGCACTCGGCGTTGCCCGGCGTCGTACGGCATTCGTGCGGCGGCTGCGCCTGGGCTTCATGATTGCCGCAGCTGCGATCGCGCTTCTGCTGGTCGTGCAGCTGATCATGGGCAGCCAGGGCAGCGTCACCGGCGAGACCGAGATGGTCAGTTCGGACAGCCGCATGGTCAATCCGCGCTTTGTGGGTCGCGACGACGCCCTGGTCCCCTATGTCCTGACCGCCGACGCCGCGATCCGGCAGCGGGGCGGGGCGCCGGACATCACCGATCTGGAACGTCCGCGCCTGGACTATGACTTCCTGGAGACCGACGCCTCCAGCGTGCTGGCGCAGACCGGCCGCTATGATGCCAATAATCGCGTGCTGGACCTCTATTCCGACGTCAATCTGGACACCGATGACGGCTACAGCTTTGCCTCCGAGCATGCGCGGATTTTCCTGCGCGAAGCGCGGGTTGTCGGCGAGCGTCCGGTCGAGGGCTCCGGGCCGATGGGCACGATCCGGGCCGACAGCTATGAAATCCGCGAAGGCGGGGATCTTTTGATTTTTGACGGAAACGTCCGCATGACTCTCGTTCAGGAGCGCACCGACCTGTCGCGCACCGCGCAAGAAGAAGGAAGCGAATGATGCGACTGACAGCACTCCGGGCCTGCGCCGCCGCACTGGTCGCCCTCGCCCTGGCCCCGACAGTCCTGACATCGGCCAGCCTGGCGCAGATCGGCGATTCCCGCCTGCCGCTGGACATCGAGGCCGACCATTCCGAGCTGTTCAACCCGGAAAACCGGGCCGTGTGGACGGGCAATGTCAATGTCGTGCAGGGGACCAGCAGCCTGCGCGCCGACCGGATCGAGGTCTTCTTCGAAGGCCAGAGCACCGGCTCGGGCCCGACCGGAAACCTCGGCAATATCGAGCGTATCGTGGCGACCGGGAATGTCTTCTACACCACGCCGGAACAGCGGGCGCGCGGCGATCGCGGCGTCTATCTTCTGGCCGAGGAAACCATCACCCTGACCGGCGATGTCGTCATTACCCAGGGCGAGGACGTGTTTACCGCCACGCGTTTCGTGACCGATCTGGTGACCGGAAACTCCTCTTTCGGCGAGGCGGGCGATGGCGAGCGTGTGCGCATGGTCATCCATCCGCGCGGCAATGACGAGACCGCTGCGCCGGACGAAGGCGATGGCGGCGGCACCGAAGAGACGGACGGGTAGAACCGGCATGGCCTTCAGCGAATTCCATCCGGCGCCTGCGCCCGAAACCGCCACCGGCAACGGCCTCTTTGTCGAGAAGATCGGCAAGGCCTATGGCAAGCGCCCGGTCGTGAAGGGCGTGTCGGTTTCGCTCGAGCGCGGCGAGGTTGCCGGACTGCTTGGCCCGAACGGCGCCGGCAAGACCACGTGCTTTTATATGATTACCGGGCTGGTGGAGGCGGATTACGGCCGAATCCTCCTGGACGGTGAGGACATCACCCGCCTGCCGATGTATCAGCGGGCCCGTCTGGGCATCGGATACCTGCCCCAGGAGAAGTCGATCTTTCACGGCATGACAGTCGAGCAGAACGTGCTGGCTGTCGCGGAAGTCGTTGAAAAGGATCGGGATGCACGCCACGAACTGGTGAACCAGTTGCTGGAAGAGCTGCGCATCGCCCACCTGCGCGACGCCCCGGCGCCCTCGCTGTCGGGCGGGGAGAGACGGCGGGTGGAAATCGCCCGCGCGCTGGCGACTCGCCCCTCCTTCATGCTGCTCGACGAGCCCTTCGCGGGCATCGATCCGCTTGCAATCACCGATATCCGCGACCTGATCCGCTTTCTGCGCGAGCGCGGAATCGGCATTCTCATTACCGACCACAACGTCCGTGAAACCCTTGAAATCACTGACAGAGCGACGATCATCCACGAGGGTGAGGTGCTGTTCGAGGGTTCGCCGGCGGAGATCCGGGCCGACCCTGACGTGCGTCGCGTTTATCTCGGAGAAAGTTTTGCCTGATTAACCTCTGCAGGAAACGTACCAAACAGAGGTTCACATGGCTGGATTGATGCAGAAGCTGGACATGCGCCAGGGCCAGTCCCTGGTGATGACGCCCCAGCTCCAACAAGCCATCAAGCTGTTGCAGCTCTCGAATATCGAGCTGGCCGAGTTCGTCGAAGGCGAGCTGGAACGCAATCCGCTGCTCGAACGCGACGAAAGCGAAAGCTCGACCGAATCGCTGCGCCAGGAAGGCGAAGGCGAGCCGCGCGAGCTGGAACTGTCCGCCCCGTCTGCCGATGCCAATGACTCCATCGACGCCGATTCGGACGTCATCCATGGCGACGATTCGAAATCCGACCTGTCCGGTGTCGACAGTACTTCCAGCACCGGCGATGCGCTGGGTGCCGGGAACTGGTCGCCCACGGGCAGCGGCGGCGGAGCCTCCGGCGAAGACTATGACGCGATCGCCAATTCCTCGCGCGAACTGTCCCTGTCCGAACACCTGCACGCCCAGCTGGCAACAGCAACGGCCGATCCGGTTGAAAAGCTGATCGGCGCCCATCTGATCGATCTGGCCGATGATGACGGCTATATGCGCGCCGATCTCGACGAGATCGCCGAACAGCTCGGCGTCGAGCGCGCCCGCATCGAATCGGTCCTCGAACTGACCCAGGGCTTCGACCCGGTGGGTGTGATGGCGCGCGACCTGACCGAATGCCTGGCCCTGCAGCTGAAGGACAAGAACCGGCTCGATCCGGCCATGGCGACGCTGCTGGACAATCTCGAGCGCCTGGCCAAGCACGATTATGCCGCCCTGAAATCCCTGTGCGGCGTCGACAATGAAGACCTCGACGAGATGATCGCGGAGATCCGCGATCTCACGCCAAAGCCGGGCCTGGCCTTCTCATCGGACACCACCCGCGCCGTCGAACCGGACGTGTTCATCCGCCAGTCGCCGGACGGCAGCTGGCAGGTCGAGCTGAACTCCGACACGCTGCCGCGCGTCCTGGTGAACAACCGTTATTTCAATGAGATCACGGCGGTTGCCCGATCCGACGCCGACAAGACCTTCATCACCGAGTGCTCGCAAAATGCCAGCTGGCTGGTGAAGAGCCTCGACCAGCGCGCCCGCACCATCCTCAAGGTCGCCAGCGAGATCGTGCGTCAGCAGGACATGTTCCTGGCCTACGGCGTTGCCTATCTGCGCCCGCTGAACCTGAAGACCGTGGCCGATGCGATCGGCATGCACGAGTCGACCGTCAGCCGCGTCACCTCGAACAAGTATGTCGCCACACCACGCGGCATGTTCGAGATGAAGTATTTCTTCACCTCCGCCATCCCGTCTGCCGGCGGCGGGGACGCCCACTCTGCCGAAGCCGTCCGTTTCCGGATCAAGACCATGATCAACCAGGAAACCGCCGAGGATGTGCTGTCCGACGACAAGCTTGTCGAACATTTGCGTGACGAAGGGATTGAAATCGCACGCCGGACTGTGGCCAAATACCGGGAGGCGCTCAACATCCCCTCCTCGGTCCAGCGTCGTCGAATTTTGAAACGTGCTGGCTAGGGAAGGCCTGAACAAGCGCCCCGGCGGACCCCCGTCCGCCGCAGTCGCGGTTCGTCGGCTGACCGGAGCTCACACGCATTGACTCCCGGCCCGCCCCGCGACTAGGTTCCGCCCGCTTTCCGGGGAGGGGCGGCACCGTGATGTCAACGCCTCACGTGCTGGTGTATGGCCAGCGGGAAGGAGCGCATGCAAATACAGGTGGTCAGCAAGGGTATCGACGTCAGCGACGCGCTGCGGGAACAGATCCTGTCGCGGGTTGAGGACGGCGTATCCAAATACTTCAATCGTCCGGGCGAAGCCTATGTATCGATCTCGCGCGAAGGCATCGGCTTTCGCGTCGACTGTTCGGTGCATCTGCCCTCGGGCGCCATGCTGCAGGCACACGGCGAAGCCGACGATGCCTACAAGGCAGCGGAAAACACGATGGAGCGCCTGGAGAAGCGCCTCCGCCGCTACAAGCGGAAACTGAAGAACCACCACAATGCGAACAAGGCCGAATTGCCGGCCGAGTCGCTTCAGATTGTCGTGCTCAAGGGCAGTCCCGATACCTGGAATGACGATGATTTCGACGATGACGAGGATCACGGCGCGCCGGCAAACGGTGCACCGGAGCCGATCGTGATTGCCGAGCGGCCGGGCGAAGTGCGTACGCTGACGGTCGGCATGGCCTCGCTGGAGCTGGATGCGGCGGATTCGCCTTTCCTGATGTTCCGCAACGCGGCCAATGGCGGTCTGAACATCGTGTATCGCCGCCCTGACGGGCATATCGGCTGGGTCGATCCCTCCCGAGTTGACCGACCGGAGCCGGCCGAGTAGCAACCGGCCCAGCAACGAGAAGCGAAGCATGGCGTTAGCTGATTTGATCCCCAGCGGGGGGGTGCATGTCGATCTGGGTGCGTCCAGCCGGAAACAGGCCCTGCAGGCCATGTCCGAGCTGGCGGCCGACCTGACCGGTCAGCCGGCCCGCGCGATTTTCGACGCGGTCCTCCAGCGCGAACGGCTCGGCTCGACCGGCGTCGGCCAGGGCGTTGCGATTCCGCACGCCCGTCTGGCCGGTATCGATACCGTGGTCGGCATCTTCGCGCGCCTGCGCACGCCGGTTGATTTCGAGTCGATCGACGGCCGCCCTGCCGATCTCATCTTCATGCTGATCGCGCCGGAAGATGCCGGCGCGGAACACCTCAAGGCCCTGGCCCGGGTTTCCCGGCTCCTGCGCCGCGAGGATGTGCGTCAGCGGCTTCGCGCGGCACCGGACAGCGAGGCGATTCATGCCGTTCTCGCTGGCGAGCCGGCGACCGACGCAGCCTGAGAACCGGTCCGGACGGAGCAAGATTTCCGTCCGGACCGCCAGGCTTTTTGTCACAGCCCCTCGAGGCGTCAGACAAGCCTGCCTGATCGCGCTATCATGCGAGCCGCCCCGCAGCGGAGATCGCCATGAGAGCCGAGATCGACGACCTGATTGCCAGAATTCGTTCCCTCGAGGGCGAGCTGGAGAACCGGCTCGCCGAGCGGCGGCGCGCCTTCGGCTATCGCATGCGTCAGGGTCGGATCGTGATTTCGCGCCGCGTGCGCAAGCGGCAGCAGGCGCTGAAGATCGGACTGCACCGATATCTCCTTGCCTCGGGCGTCATGGCCGTACTCACGGCGCCCTTCATCTACATCGTCGTCCTGCCGATCGCGGCGCTCGACGCGTTTGCCAGCCTGTACCAGTCCATCTGCTTCCGGGTTTACGGCCTCGCCCGTGTCCGCCGGCGCGACTACGTCGTCTTCGACCGGCACAAGCTGCCCTACCTCAACGTGATCCAGAAGCTGAACTGCCTCTACTGCGCCTACGCCAACGGCGTGCTGGCCTATGTGGCGGAAATCGCGTCACGGACGGAACAGTACTGGTGCCCGATCAAGCATGCCGCGCGGGTCACGGGGACCCACAGGCGCTATGACGGTTTTCTCGAATACGGCGATGTCGCCGACTATCCCGAAGGGCTGGAAGGCCAGCGCCAGAAGCTCAAACAGGAACTCGAGGCCGGAAAAGCAAAAACCCCGCCAGAGGGCGGGGCTTGATGGTGCGGCCGCAGAGCCTGTCCTCGACAGTCCCCCTTCGCCAAGGCTTCGGGGGACACCGCTTCGCCCCAAGTGCGCGCTGCGGGCGGTTTACCACCCGAAGCCCGCAGGGCGAAGGGTGGTGGAGCCAGGCGGAATCGAACCGCCGACCTCTTGAATGCCATTCAAGCGCTCTCCCAACTGAGCTATGGCCCCTTATCCCGTCCGCCGGATTGGGTCCCGGCGAGGAGCGCGGAAACTAGTCCCGGTTTTCCCCGGGATCAAGCCTCTTGTGCGCGTCAAATGCAGATACCCGGAACGACCTAGATATCCTCTTCATCCTCGATCGAGAAGCCCGCGAAATCCTCGTCGTCTTCCTCGTCGATCAGGACCTTGGTCGAGTCATCGTCATCATCATCGTCGCTGACATCGTCGTCGTCGAAATCGTCCGGCAGGTCGTCGCTGAGGCCCGAACCGTTCTCGTCATCATCGTCGTCGTCGTCATCGGGGATGCGATCGGCTTCAGCGTCGACTTCCGGCGTATCGTCGTCCTCGTCGCCATAGCCGTCATCATCGGCCGGCGCCTTCTTGACCGGAGTCTCGTCCTCTTCCTCCGGTTCCGGGGCCGGCGCTGCCTTCAGACGCGGATCCTCGAGTTCGGGATCGAACTCGGTCTCGCACTTCGGACAACGAGCCGGACGGCGGCCCAGATCGTAGAATTTGGCGCCGCAGCTCGGGCAGGCGCGTTTCGTTCCCAGTTCTGGCTTGGCCATGACTTCCCTTCACAACCAGATTCGAATTTCGGCCGGACCCGTTGCCACGATCATCGCGCTCTGTCAAAACCTGATCGCCGTCTTGTCACCTCAAACCCAGTTTTTCCTTTCATGAGCGAAATTCCGTCCCGCCGAAGCGGGCCTTTCAGGGCCTTGCCGGCCAAAGCGCTGTCCGGCCGCCTGAAGGCTCCCGGCGACAAATCCGTATCGCACCGCGCCCTGATCCTCGGCGCGCTCGCGCACGGCGAAACCCGGATCACCGGCCTTCTCGAAAGCGAGGACGTTCTGAATACGGCCAAGGCCATGGCGGCACTCGGCGCCGGTGTCGAGCGGACGGGTGCGGGCGCATGGACCGTCCTGGGCACCAGCGGCCGCCTTGCAACGCCCGATGCCCCGCTCGATTTCGGCAATTCCGGTACCGGAGTCCGCCTGGTGATGGGCGCCGTGGCCGGCAGCGGTGTGGCAGCGGAATTCGTCGGCGATGAAAGCCTGTCCTCGCGCCCGATGCGCCGGGTGACCGACCCGCTGGACGCCATGGGCGCGCTGTTCGAGACCAGTGACGGCCGGCTGCCGGCCCGTCTTTCGCCCAGCAAGCTGCACGGCATCGACTACACGCCACCGGTCGCCTCGGCTCAGGTCAAATCGGCCATTCTTCTGGCCGGGCTGAGCGCCGACGGTGAAACCTGCGTGCACGAGCCGCAGATCACGCGGGACCATACCGAAACCATGCTGGCGGCCTTCGGCGCCTCGATCGACGTACGGCGCGACGGCCCGGCCTCCACCATCCGCCTCACCGGCCCGCAGACGCTCACCGCATGTAATGTCGATGTCCCCGGCGACCCGTCCTCCTCGGCCTTTGCCATCGTGGCAGCACTCGTCACGCCCGGCTCGGAGGTGACGCTGACCGGTGTCATGGACAATCCGGCCCGTACCGGCCTGATCGAGACGCTGCGCGAGATGGGGGCCGGGCTGACGGTCGAGCCGGGTCCCGACATGGTCGGCGAGCGGACCATGACGGTAACGGCCCGTGCGAGCACGCTGCGCGGCATCGAGGTGCCGGCCGAACGCGCTCCGGCCATGATCGACGAATATCCCATCCTCGCCGTCGCGGCGGCCTTTGCCGAAGGCACGACTTTCATGCCCGGCCTGGCCGAACTGCGCGCCAAGGAAAGCGATCGCCTCGAGGGAACGGCGGCGCTGCTGCGCGCCAGCGGTGTCGACGTCGAGACAGGGGAAGACAGCCTCACCGTCCATGGCGCAGGCCCGGGCGGTGTGAAGGGCGGCGGCCGCACGGTCACGCACCACGATCACCGCCTGGCGATGAGCGGGCTGGTGCTCGGCCTGGCCTCGCGCGAGGGCGCGTCGGTCGACGATGTCGCCATGATCGCCACCAGCTATCCCGATTTCTTTGCGCACATGGCCGGACTGGGCGTGCAGCTGGAGCCGGCGTGACATGATCATCGCCGTCGACGGACCGCTCGCCTCGGGCAAGGGCACGATCGCCAGGGCGCTGGCGGATCATTTCGGCCTGCCGCATCTGGACACGGGCTCGCTCTACCGGGCGACCGGTCTCGCTGTCATCGAGGCCGGGATCGACCCGGCCGATACCGGGGCCTGCGCCCGGCTGGCGGCACAGCTCGATCTGGCCGCAATCGACGAGGACCGGATCCGCACGGCCGAGGCCGGCGCGATGGCCTCCCGCGTCGCCGCGATCCCGCAGGTGCGCGAGGCGCTGTTCGACCTGCAGCGCACCTTTGCCACCCAGCCGGGCGGGGCGATCCTGGACGGACGCGATATCGGCACGGTGATCTGTCCGGATGCCGAGGTGAAGCTGTTCGTGACGGCCGATGCCGAGACCCGCGCCCGCCGCCGCTGGGAGGAGTTGCGGGCGAAGGGCGAGGCGCTGAGCTTCGAGACGATGCTCGAACAGACCCGCGAGCGGGATGCCCGCGATGCCGAGCGCACCGACGCGCCGATGAGGCCCGCAGACGACGCGACCTTGCTTGATACGTCTTCCTTGAGTATAGACGCGGCCGTTGCAACAGCGATCCGTATTGTGGAAAAGCGCCAAAAGGCGTGACGCTTCCACCGCTAGCGCAGCGAAATAGCCGGGTGTTCCAGACGCGATTTCCGTGACGACGATCGTTGTGGCGGTCCGGACTGGCGCCCTTTTGTACAACGTCCAACCGGCCGGAAACGGCCAAGCGGCGACAGGACAGACAGATGCAACACTGTCGCTGCATCGGAGCAACCCTTTAACATGTCTACAGAATCTCTCACCCCGACGACCGACGATTTCGCCGCAATGCTTGAGGCGAGCCTCGCCGGCCGCGATCTCGCGGAAGGCCAGGTCGTCAAAGGAAACGTGACCGCGATTGAAAACGATTTCGTGGTGGTCGATGTCGGCCTGAAGACCGAAGGCCGTATCCCGCTGCGCGAGTTCACGGGTCCGGGCTCGGAAGCCCCCAAAGTGGGTGACGAAGTCGAAGTTTATCTCGAGCGTATCGAAAACGCGCTCGGCGATGCCATTCTGTCGCGCGACAAGGCCCGCCGCGAGGAAAGCTGGGATCGCCTCGAGAAGTCCTTCGACAAGAAGGAACCGGTCAACGGTGCCATTGTCGGCCGCGTCAAGGGCGGCTTCACCGTCGATCTGGGCGGCGCTTCGGCCTTCCTGCCGGGCTCGCAGGTGGATATCCGCCCCGTGCGCGATGTCGGCCCGCTGATGAACCAGGAACAGCCGTTCGCGATCCTGAAGATGGACCGTCCGCGCGGCAATATCGTGGTCTCGCGCCGCGCCGTGCTGGAAGAAAGCCGTGCCGAACAGCGCGCCGAACTCGTCGGCCAGCTGGCCGAGGGCGAAGCCCGCGACGGCGTGGTCAAGAACATCACCGATTACGGTGCGTTCGTTGACCTGGGCGGTATCGACGGCCTGCTGCACGTCACCGACATGTCCTGGAGCCGCGTCGGCCATCCGTCCGAAGTGGTGGAAGTCGGTCAGACCGTCAAAGTCCAGATCATCAAGATCAACAAGGAAACCCAGCGCATCTCGCTCGGCATGAAGCAGCTGATGTCCGACCCGTGGGAAGGCGTTGCCGCCAAATACCCGGTCGGTGCTGTCTTCGAAGGCCGCGTCACGAACATCGCCGAATACGGTGCTTTCGTGGAACTGGAAGAGGGCGTCGAAGGCCTCGTCCACGTGTCCGAGATGTCCTGGACCAAGAAGAACGTCCATCCGGGCAAGATCCTGTCCACCTCGCAGGAGGTCCAGGTCATGGTGCTCGACGTGGACGCCGAGAAGCGCCGCATCTCGCTGGGCGTCAAGCAGACCCAGCGCAATCCGTGGGAAGTCTTCGCGGAAACGCATCCGTCCGGTACGGCCATCAAGGGCGAGATCAAGAACATCACCGAATTCGGTCTGTTCGTGGGTCTCGAGGGCGATATCGACGGCATGGTGCACCTGTCGGACATCTCCTGGGAGCAGTCCGGCGAGCAAGCCATCGAGAGCTTCAAGAAGGGTGACGTCGTCGAAGCCAAGGTGCTCGATGTCGACGTCGAGAAGGAGCGCGTCTCCCTGGGCATCAAGCAGCTCGGCGGCGACCCGATGGATTCGTCCGGCGTGTCCCGTGGCGATACCGTGACCTGCACGGTCACCGAGATCACCTCAGGCGGTATCGAAGTCTCCTTCGGCGACGACGGCTCGATGAAGTCCTTCATCCGCAAGTCCGACCTGTCCCGCGACCGTGCGGAACAGCGTCCGGAACGCTTCGCGGTCGGTGACAAGGTCGATGCCCGCATCACCAACATCGACAAGGCCTCGCGCCGTATCTCCCTGTCCATCAAGGCGCTGGAGATCTCCGAAGAGCGTGAAGCCGTCGAACAGTACGGTTCCTCCGACGCCGGCGCTTCGCTCGGCGACATTCTCGGCGCCGCGCTGCGCGAGAAAGAGGGCGAGAAGGGCGACAACTAGTCGTCCTGACCCGGACAGAAGAACGGCCGGAGCGCGAGGCTCCGGCCGTTTTTTTATTGCTGCGCATTGACGGCCGGGTCCGCAGGCGCAAGGATCGGATTTTCTGGTGCGGAGGTGCTCAATGATCAAATCGGAATTGATCGACAAACTAGCCGAAGCCAACCCCCATCTTTACCACCGCGATGTGGAGCGGGTGGTCAATACGATCCTCGACGGGATCACGGATGCGCTTGCCGAAGGCGACCGCGTCGAGCTGCGTGGTTTCGGTGCGTTTTCGGTCCGCCGGCGGCCGGCCCGCGTCGGCCGCAATCCGCGGACCGGTGAAAGCGTTGCCGTGAAGGAAAAGCACGTACCCTTCTTCAAGACCGGCAAGGAGCTGCGCGAGCGGGTGGATGCGTCGCGGGAAACCCATCCGGAACTCGCCGAATAAACGACAATCCGATTGCATGAACAAAGGGCCCGGCATTGCCGGGCCCTTTGTCGTTGGAGGGAATTCTTTCAGGGGAGGGAAACTCTTCGGGCCGGAAGGATTTGGCGGCGGGTCCGGTGTCCGGCATCCGGGCAGAATACCGGCCCTTCGTCATCGGCATCACGAAGGTCCGGATCCCGCCGCCCGGCCGGCAGCCCATCGGCATCGGGCCGCCGGCAAGCCGTCAGATCTTGCGGTTCCAGTCCTCATGGCCGGAAAGCCAGTTGAACCGGGGCACCAGCCAGCCGGTCCAGCTCGTGCTGCGGCGTTCGTGCGTGCGGTCCACAATCCGGGGCAGGGTGTGTTCAATCATCAATTCCGCGAGGGTCATGACCATCTCCGTCATAAGCGAGACCATGATTTAGGCGTCCACAATCGCCTTGACCAACGCGATTTCGAGGGTCTTTGATAAGGACAGCTTATGACTGATACTCGTCCCCTCCCGCCCATTCACGCCATCCGCGTGTTCGAGGCCGCCGCCCGGCTGGGGAATTTCACCCGGACCGGCGAAGCCCTTGGCATGACCCAGGCCGCGGTCAGCTATCAGATCAAGCTGCTGGAAGACCGGCTCGGCTTTGCCCTGTTCGAGCGCAAGGCGCGGCATGTGGAGCTTACGGCCCGCGGCCGCCAGCTGGCACAGGGTACCTCGGAAGCCTTCCGCATGCTCGAACGCACCTTCCGCGAGGTGCGGGAGGATCGCGACAGCGTGCTGACCATCACCGCCCTGCCGACCTTCTGCTCGAACTGGCTCGTCCCCCGGATCGGCAATTTCCAGATCGCCCATCCCGAATTCGCCGTGCGTATCGACAGCCGCTCCGAAGTGGTCGACATCGCCGGCGGCGACGCCGATATCGGCATCCGGCTGGGTCATGGCCGCTGGGACGGGCTGGAGGCGCGCTTCCTGTTCGCCGATACGATTACCCCGCTGGTTCCGGCGCGTGCGGTCGAGCGGTTCGGTCCGATCGACACGCCCGCCGACCTCCTGAAACTGCGCCTGTTCGGGCCGATGTCCTGGTGGCGCGACTGGTTCGACAATGCCGGTGCCGACCCGTCCGGCCTGCCCGAGCGCGCCGCGCTGGAGCTGGAAACCCAGTCGATGGAGATCGCCGCGGCCATTGCGGCCGGGGATGCCGCCGTGGCCGTGTCGCCGCTCTATTTTGCCGAACAGATCGCCGCCGGAATACTGGTCCGCCCCTTCGAGTCCGAGCTGGACCACAAGGTGGCCCACTACCTTGTCTATGATCGCAACCGTGCGCGGGAACCGAAAATCCGTTCCTTTGTCGAATGGATGCTCTTCCAGCCGATGGCCTTCTGCCTCAACCAGCCCGTCCCGGCCTTCCCGGAAGCGGGAGAGACCGTGTAGCGCAACGCCGTGTCGCGCTTCCCAAGCCGCCCCGGACAGGTTAACCGGTCTGGCATGACGGATATCAAGTTCTGCGGATTGAAGACGGGACGGGATGTGGCAGCAGCCGAACAGGCCGGTGCACGCTGGACCGGTTATGTCTTTTTCGAGAAGAGCCCGCGCCATGTCAGCCCGTCGCTGGCCGGCGAACTGGCCCATCTGGCAAAGACCAGCGAAACGGTTGCCGTGACCGTGAATCCGGATGACGACCTCCTGGCGCGCATCCGCGATGCCATGCATCCGGACTGGATCCAGCTGCACGGATCCGAGACGCCGCAGCGCGTCGTGCAGGCCCGCGCCTACGCAAAGCGGGGCGTTATCAAGGCCTTGCCCGTCGCCGAAGCGGCAGATCTCGACGCCGCGAAAGCCTTTGACCGCATCGCCGACATGATCCTGTTCGACGCCAAACCGCCGAAGGGCGCCGACCGGCCGGGCGGTCACGGCACGGGTTATGATTATGCTCTGCTGAAATCGCTGCAGATTTCCGTGCCCTGGCTCTTGTCCGGCGGGCTGGATGCAACCAATGTCTCCGCCGCTGTCGCGGCTGCAGGCGCCGGCGCGGTCGATGTGTCTTCAGGCATAGAGAGCGCACCGGGCGTCAAGGACGCCGCGAAGATGCAAGCCTTTGCCGCCGCCCTGGCGGTCTGACCGCGCCAGAGCGCACCAACCAAGGAGCCGAGCCATGAGCGAACCCGTGTCCGCCGATACACGTCCCAATGCGCTCTCGGCCTGGCCGGATGCGCGTGGCCGGTTCGGCGATTATGGCGGTCGTTTCGTCGCCGAAACATTGATGCCGCTGATCCTGGAGCTGGAAGAAGCCTACGAGACCGCCAAGGCGGATCCGGACTTCCGCGCCGAGATGGACCTTTTCCTGAAGGATTATGTCGGCAAGCCCAGCCCGATCTATTTCGCCGAGCGCCTGACGGAAGAATTCGGCGGCGCCCAGGTCTGGTTCAAGCGCGACGAGCTGAACCATACGGGCAGTCACAAGATCAATAACTGCCTCGGCCAGGTCCTGCTGGCCCGCCGCATGGGCAAGACGCGCATCATCGCCGAGACCGGCGCCGGCCAGCACGGCGTGGCGACGGCCACGGTGGCCGCGCGCTTCGGCATTCCCTGCACCGTCTTCATGGGCGCCACGGATGTGGAGCGCCAGGCACCGAACGTCTTCCGCATGAAGCTGCTGGGCGCGCAGGTCGTGCCGGTGACCTCGGGCACGGGCACGCTGAAAGACGCCATGAACGAGGCGCTGCGCGACTGGGTGACGAATGTGCACGACACCTTCTATGTCATCGGCACGGTCGCCGGCCCGCACCCCTATCCAGCCATGGTGCGCGATTTCCAGTCGATCATCGGCCGTGAGGCGCGCGCGCAGATGAAGGAACGCCTGGGCCGCCTGCCGGATGCCTGCGTCGCCTGTATCGGCGGCGGGTCGAATGCGATGGGGCTTTTCCACCCCTTCATCGAAGACGAGGACGTGCGCCTGATCGGCGTCGAGGCGGCCGGCGAAGGCGTGGAGACCGGCAAGCACGCGGCCTCGCTGAAGGGCGGCAAGCCGGGCATCCTGCACGGCAACAAGACCTATCTGCTGCAGGATGATGACGGCCAGATCATCGACGCCCACTCGATCTCGGCCGGCCTCGACTATCCCGGCATCGGTCCGGAACACGCCTTCCTGCACGACATGAAGCGCGCCGAATACGTCTCGGCTACGGATGCCGAGGCCATGGAGATGTTCCAGCTGTGCACCAGGCTGGAAGGCATCATCCCGGCCCTGGAACCCGCCCACGCCCTGGCTCGCGTCCGCGATCTGGCGAAGGAGCTGGGCAAGGATGGCATCATCCTGATGAATATGTGCGGCCGCGGCGACAAGGACGTGCCCCAGGTGGCGCGCATGCTGGGGGTGGAGCTCTAGATGACCAACCGCCTCAACACCCGTTTTTCCGAGCTTTCGGCCTATAACCGGGCCGGCTTCGTGGCCTACATGATGGCCGGCGATGGCGACAGCCAGGCGCTTCTGAACGCTTTGCCTGCAGCCGGCGCCGACGTGATCGAGCTGGGCATGCCCTTTACCGATCCGATGGCCGACGGCCCGGCCATCCAGGCCTCGGCATTGCGGGCCCTGGAAGCCGGCATGACGCTGAAGGGCACGCTGGCCCAGGCCGCCGCCTTCCGCAAACACGACAAGGACACGCCGATCGTCCTGATGGGCTATGCCAACCCGATCCATCACATGGGCTGGGAAGCATTTGCGAAGGCCGCTGCAAAGGCCGGCGTGGACGGGCTGATCTGCGTCGACGTGCCGCCGGAGGAAGACGACGAGCTGCGCGCGGCGCTGGGCAAATACTCCATCGCCCTGATCCGCCTGGCGACCCCGACCACCGATGACAAGCGTCTGGCGACCGTTGTCGCCAACACGTCGGGCTTCGTTTATTACGTTTCCACGACAGGGGTGACCGGTGCCGGCTCCGGCGCGGTCACCGAAGTCGGCGAGGCCGTTGCGCGCGTCCAGCGCGCCAGCGGCCTGCCCGTGGCAGTCGGCTTCGGTGTGAAGGAACCGGAACAGGCCGCCGCCATTGCCCGTACGGCCGATGCGGTCGTGGTGGGCTCGGCGATCGTCGATGCAATGCATGCAGGCGGTGTTGCCGGAGCACAAGAGTTGGTAAAGCGCCTGTCGTCCGCTGTGCACGCTGCACGCCGCTGAGGAAGACAAGCCGATGAACGATCGGGATACGGGAATGAACTGGCTGTCCAAGATTACCCCGCCGGGCATGTCGAAAATCTTTTCCAAGCGGGACACGCCCGACAATCTGTGGATCAAGTGCCCCAAGTCGGGCGAGATGGTGTTCCACAAGGATCTGGAAGCCGGCCTGTTCGTGACCCCCGCCGGGCATCATATGCGCATCGGCCCGGCCTGGCGCTTCCAGTTCACCTTCGACGGTGAGTACACCGAGCTGGACACGCCGGAGGTTCCCCGCGATCCGCTGAAATTCAAGGACGACAAACCCTACACCTCGCGCCTGACCGCAGCCCGCAAGAAGACCGGGCGCGACGATGCGATGGCGATTGCGGTCGGCCGTATCGGCGGTCTGGAAAGCGTCGTTCTCGTCCAGAATTTTGCCTTCATGGGCGGCTCGCTCGGCATGGCGGCCGGCGAGAGCTTCATCAAGGCGGCCGAGGAAGCGATTGCCCGCAAGGCACCCCTGATCGTCTATACGGCTGCGGGCGGCGCGCGCATGCAGGAAGGCACGCTCTCCCTGATGCAGATGCCGCGCACCACGATCGCCGTGGAAATGCTCAAGGATGCCGGCCTGCCCTATATCGTGGTGCTGACCGATCCGACCACGGGCGGCGTCACCGCCTCCTACGCCATGCTGGGCGATGTCCACATCGCCGAGCCGGGCGCCCTGATCGGCTTTGCCGGACCGCGCGTCATCGAGCAGACCATCCGCGAAAAACTCCCGGAAGGCTTCCAGCGCGCCGAATACCTGCTGGAAAAGGGCATGGTCGACAAAGTGGTGCATCGCCGGGACATTCCGGGTACACTGGCGCGTATGCTGAGGGTCATGATGAAACGCCCCGGAACGTCGATGCCGGCCTCTCTCACACCGCCGCCGGCCGACCATGTGGCCAGCGACGGGGGCGGCCATTAGCACGCGCCGTCAGGACCTTGATGACGCGCTGGTGCGCCTTGCGAGCCTGCACCCGCAGAAAATCGATCTTTCCCTTGGACGCCTGCAGCGCCTTCTGACGGCGCTGGGCAATCCCCAGGACCATCTGCCGCCGACCGTCCATGTCGCCGGGACGAACGGCAAAGGCTCGACCTGTGCCTATCTGGCCGAGATGGCCCGCACCAAGGGTGAGCGGGTGCATATCTACACCTCGCCGCACCTGGTGAATTTCAACGAACGCATCCTGCTCGACTCGACGCCGGTCGACGACAAGACGCTGATCGAGGCCTTCGCCCGCTGCGAGGCGGCGAATTTCGGCGAGCCGATCACCTTCTTCGAGATCACGACTGCGGCGGCCCTGCTGCTCTTCTCCGAACATCCTGCCGACCGGCTGATCCTGGAAGTGGGGCTGGGCGGCCGCTTCGACGCGACCAATGTCATCGCCCGGCCGGCCCTGAGCGTGATCACACCGGTCAGCCTCGATCACCAGGAATTCCTGGGATCCGACCTGCGCCAGATCGCCCGCGAAAAGGCCGGTATCTGCAAGTTCGGCGTTCCGGTCGTGGTCGGCAACCAGGTCGACGATGCCGAAGCCGCCATTCTCGACGAGGCCGCCAAGGTCGGTGCGCCGGCCTTCGTCTGGGGCCGCGACTATAATGCCTATATCCAGCACGGACGGCTGATCTACGAGGACGAAAGCCGCGTCTGGGACCTGCCGGCACCGGGCCTGCTGGGCCCGCACCAGATCCTCAATGCCGGTGCCGCCGCGGCCGCCGCCGCCGTGCTGCAATGGCCCGAGAGCGCCGCGGCCGCCGGTATTGCCAACGCAACCTGGCCGGCCCGGCTGCAGAGCATCACCCGCGGTCCGCTCGGCGAAATCGCGCGCAAGGCCGGTGCCGAGCTCTGGCTGGACGGCGGCCACAATGAAGCCGCTGCCAAGGCCCTCTCCCACGCCCTCGCCGACATGGACGAGCGTGACGAGCGCCCGCTGGTCATCATTGCCGGCTTCTCGCCCAACAAGGACGTCACCGCCTGGTGCAGCCAGTTCTCCGGCCTGGCCCGGCGCCTCATCGCGGTGGAGTTCAAGTCCGGCCGCGGCGGTTCGCAGTCCGCACATGATGTCGTCGCTGCCTGCCAGGCCGGCGGCGTGAGGGCGGAGATCGCCAGCGGCCTGATCCCGGCGATGAAGAATGCCGTGAAGGAACGCCCCGCGCCGCGCATCCTGATCGGCGGCTCGCTCTACCTGGCCGGCGAAGCCCTCGCCCTCGGCGACGCCCCGCCGCACAGGACACCGGGCTAGCTTTCTTCCCCACAGCAGTGGGAAAGTGGGCCGATGCGCAGCATCGGGTCGAAAGGGGTTGCGGCCGCAGGCCGCAAAGGGCCATCAGCTCCGCTCCGCCATTCCGCCGCTGACGCGGCGGCCCCTCCCCCGTGAAGCCTGTCCTCGGGTTGGCCTGCGGCCAATCCCGGGGGCGGGTCCCCCTCCACATGAAATGGGGAGGAAAGAAAAACGGGCGCCCCGGTGGAGCGCCCGTTTCAGCATTCGAAAAGCGTCGGGAAGCCTAGATGTCGTTTCTCAAGACGTTGTTCAGCAGAGCGTTGAGCCTTTGGGCTGGCGGCTGCTTGCTGAGAGCATAGTGCGGCCGGGCTGTGTTGTAGAAGTCCA
>MDTG01138692.1_pt1 | contig 58609 bp, 54 predicted proteins | sample 811421 | NCBI WGS metagenome assembly MDTG01 (sample SAMN05326645, study PRJNA326480) | marine metagenome | isolation source: seawater | place: Pacific Ocean: South East | collected 2011
CCGCGTGTTCCAGGGCGAGCGCGAGATGGCGGCGGACAACAAGCTGCTCGGCCAGTTCGATCTGGTCGGCATTCCGCCCGCACCGCGCGGCGTGCCGCAGGTCGAAGTCACCTTCGACATCGACGCCAACGGCATCGTCAACGTGTCCGCCAAGGACAAGGGCACGGGCAAGGAACAGCAGATCCGCATCCAGGCCTCGGGCGGCCTGTCCGAGAACGACATCGAATCGATGGTCAAGGACGCGGAGCGCTTCGCCGAAGAGGACAAGAAGCGCCGCGAGGCTGCCGAAGCCCGCAACCAGGCGGACAACCTGGTCCATGCGACGCAGAAGCAGCTCGAAGAGAACGGCGACAAGATCGACGCATCGCTCAAGTCCGATGTCGAGGCGGCCATCGCCGAGACGAAGACCGCGCTCGAAGGCGACGATGTCGACGCGATCAACGCGAAGGCGCAGGCGCTGACCGAAGTGGCCATGAAGATGGGCCAGCAGATCTACGAGCAGGAGCAGGCCGCCGGCGCGGGCGATCCGGGCACCGGAAACGGCGCTTCGGCCCAGGCCGAGGACGAAGACGTCGTCGATGCCGAGTTCTCCGAAGTCGACGATAGCGCCGGTAGCGAAGGCGACAGCGGCGAAGCGGGCCGGGCCTGATCCGGCGTGTGGAATACGGGTGCCGCGCAGACTTTCGGGTTTGCGCGGCACTTCCTTTGTGTGTTGCGGCGAATTTCTAGGTAATGGCTTCCGAAACCGATCTTTATGAATTGCTTGGCGTGTCGCGCGGTGCCGACGCGGGCGAGATCAAATCCGCCTATCGCAAGATGGCGATGCAGTATCACCCCGATCGCAATCCGGGCGACGCCGAGGCCGAGGCCCGCTTCAAGGCGGTCGGCGCGGCTTATGAAGTCCTGAAGGATCCGCAGAAGCGCGCGGCTTACGATCAGTACGGCCATGCCGCTTTCCAGCAGGGCGGCGGTGGTGGTGGCCACCACGCCGACTTCGGCGATATCGGCGATATTTTCGAGACGATTTTCGGCAGTGCCTTCGGCGGCATGCGCCAGAGCGCGCGGCGCGGAGCGGACCTGCGCTACGATCTCGAGATCACGCTGGAAGACGCCTTCCACGGCAAGTCGACCACGATCGAGATCGAGGTCTCGCAGCAATGCGATGTGTGCACGGGCACCGGCGCGGAGCCGGGCACCGGCACGCGTAGCTGCAATGTCTGTGCGGGCTACGGCAAGGTTCGTGCGCAGCAGGGTCTGTTCGTGGTCGAGCGGCCATGCCCCAATTGCCACGGACGCGGCGAGGTGATCGAAAGCCCGTGCCGCAACTGCCGCGGCGACGGGCGGGTCGATGCGCCGCAATCGCTCTCGGTCGATATTCCGCCGGGCGTCGATACCGGAACGCGTATCCGCCTCTCGGGCAAGGGCGAGGCGGGGCCGCGCGGCGCGCCGTCGGGCGATCTCTACATTTTCATCCATATCCGCCCGCACGCGGTGTTCGCGCGCGAGGGATCGAACCTGATCGCGCGGGTGCCGATCAGCTTCACCACCGCGGCGCTGGGCGGCAAGGTGGAAATTCCGGACCTCGACGGGTCGACCAACACGATCGACATTCCCGCCGGCATCCAGTCGGGCAAGCAGCTGCGCCGTCGCGGCGCGGGCATGCCGGTGCTGCAGGGGCGCGGGCGCGGCGATCTGGTGGCGGAGATCACGGTCGAGACGCCGACCAAGCTCTCCAAGAAGCAGCGCGAGATCCTCGAGGAATTCCGCGAGACCGAGACAGGCGATGAATGCCCGGAAAGCCGCGGCTTCTTCGACAAGATCAAGGATGCCTTCGGGGCCTAGGACAGTCGCGTCTCAAGGCAGTCCGCTCGTCCCGAGCCTGTTGGATTCGTAGAAGGGCCGGGAGGCCCAACGGCGAACGGGATCGAGGCAGGTTGATAGCGCTTTGTTCTAGGCCGAGAGCCGCGTCTCGATCTCGCCGCGCAATACCACCAGCGATCGCTCGTCGCAGCGCTTCGCCGCATATTCCTCGTCGATAATCGCGAGAAACGCGTGGCGCAGGATGTCGCGGCGCTCCTCGAACGGCACCGGCTGGTCACTGGTCGACAGCACCATGTCGATCAGCCGTTCGCATCCGTGCAGGCGCCCCCACAGATAGTCGTTCTCGCGATAGGCGCGGCTGAAGAACGCGCCGAAATCGTAGAATTCGATCCCGCGCAAGGTGGCCGCAGCGCCGCCTTCGCGGATTGCCTGCGCGTCCTCGGGGCTGATCCGGTCGACCTTGACCGGCTCGAACTCGTTCATCCCCTGCGTGCCGAGGATGGGCAGGGTGGCCACGTCGTAGAACGGAAAGCCGAGATAGGCGTACATCATCCGCCGTCGCAGGTTGCGCGGCATGTTGCTCAGCGCCTCGGCCAGCGCGGTCTCCGCCTTCAGGTCCAGTTCCTGCAGGTTGCGTTTTTCGGCCACGTGATCGAGCACCGCGCCCGGATTCTCGATCGCCTCGCGCGCCAGCCCCTTGAACTTGCTGCCCAGCGGCTCGACCCCGTCGCGCTCGAAATAGTCGGCCAGGATCGTGTAGATTCCCTCGCGCGCCATATCGAGCGCGTCGTTGGGAATTTCCGGGTCCGCCTCCCAGTCGCGCGCGGTTCGCCGGGCGAGCAGGCGCAGACGGCGAATGCGGAAGGCGAGGTCGAAGCTGCGGAAGAAGTCGATCGCCTCCTTGCTCGCACCCGCGCCGGGTTCGACGAGACTTTCGAGCCCGCGTTCGCGCAAGGCATCGCGCAGCCGCGCGGCGATGATCTGGGTATCGGGTTCGGCTTCCTTGGGGGCGGCCTTGCGCACGAGCTCGGCCAGCCGATCGAGGATCCCGACGAACTTCAGCTCGGCATAGCCCGCGAAGGTATAGCCCGCCTGTTCGGCCGCAGCCTGCTGCGCCTTCTGCCGCCAGTTGGCGAGCCGCCGGGGCGTGGGCCGGTCGAAGAACACCGTCCGGTCGAACAGCTTTTCGACCGCGGCTTCCACCTGCGGGCGCAGTTCGGCGATCATCGATTGCAACCGCGCGGCGCGGCGGGACTGTTCGGCGATGATCTCCAGATTGTCGCGGATCGGTTGCTCGCGCGGCAGGGTGGAGAGCGAGCCGAAGATATTCTCGAAAAAGCCGACCGCTGCATGCTTGCGGTCCGGGTCGCGCTGGTAACGGTCGGGCCGGGGGTCGATATAGGCGAAGCGCCGTTCCACCTCGCGCACCGCCGGGCGACCGCGCAGCGCATCGATCGCGCCCTCGAACGGCCGATTGACCAGCACCGATCCGTCGATCAGCGAGACGCCCTCGACCGATCCGTCATCGAAATGGGCGGGCATGATCCGCTGCAGGAAGTTCTCGCGGGTCCGCCACGAACGGCCGACTTCGTCGGCCAGCGCGTCGATCTCGCCCACCTGCAGTGGCGGGAACGCGCCGGGGAAGCTCGCCGTGGCACGCGCGGCGAAGGCGAGCTCCAGCGGGTTGGCCAGCCATGCGCCTGCGACTTCCGGTGTCTTGGCGGAAAAGCCGATCGGCATACGGTGCTCGCTCTCCTGCACCACCGGCGGGCTGTGGAGCCGCAACCGGGCGAGATAGCCGTGGAAATCCGTCGTCGGCACATAGAGGTCGATCGGATGGCCGGGCGGGAGCAGGGGGCCGTCGGCCAGCGCGCCGTCCATCGCCTCCAGCGCCTCGACCAGCATGCGCGACATGGCCTCGCCCGAGAACGGGGGCTGGAACCAGCGCCCGCGCACCAGCCGCGAGACCTTCTCGCGCACTTCGTCGCGGGTCTCGGGCGCCACGCTTTCGGACACCAGATTGCCTGGCCGCTGGAGCACGAAATTGGCTATCGGCTGCGCCCAGAACTTGGCGAAGCGCCAGCCCATACGCGCATCCTCGGCGGTCAGCCGGTCGATATCGGCATTGTCGAGCCACAGGTCGGTCAGCGGTTCGAGCGAGCGGCCCGAATGGATCGCCTGGGCAAGGAACACCGCGTTGATCCCGCCCGCGCTCGCTCCGCTCAGGATGTCGGGCAGGACGCGAAGCCGCAATTCGTGCTTCTCGGCCAGCATGTCGAGCAATTCGCGGTAGGCCCCGGCCACGCCGCCTGCGGGACGCGCGCCGCCGTGAAAGCCGCGGCTGGCGCGAGCGAGGTTCCACACTTCCTTGGTCACGCCGTGCATGTAAACGGCAAGGCTGACCCCACCGTAGCAAACCAGGCCGATCCGCAGTTCTTTCTGGCGCATACGACATCAATAGCGGGGAAGGGGGGCAGAACGCAACTTGCGTTCCGCAAATGTTCTGCCTAGGCCCACCGCCTATGGCCAAGCCCAAGAAACGCTACGTCTGCCAGAATTGCGGCTCTGTCGCCTCGCGCTGGCAGGGGCAGTGCGCGGACTGCTCGGAATGGAACACGTTGGTGGAAGATGCACCCGCGACCGTGTTCAGCCAGAAGCACGATCTTTCGGGAGGCGGGCGGCGACTGGAATTCGTCTCGCTTTCCGAAGCGGTCGAACCGCCGAAGCGCGCCACGACAGGGCTGAAGGAATTCGACCGCGCGTTGGGCGGCGGGCTGGTGCCGGGCGCGGCGATCCTGATCGGCGGCGATCCCGGTATCGGCAAATCGACCCTGCTGCTGCAGACCGCTGGCGCGGTGGCGAAGGCGGGCGGCGATGTCGTCTATGTCAGCGGCGAGGAAGCCTCCGCGCAGGTGCGCCTGCGGGCCGAGCGGCTGGGGCTGGCCGATACGCCGGTTCGCCTCGCTTCCAGCACCAATGTACGCGATATCCTGACCACGCTCGGCGCGGGCGATCCGCCCGACCTGCTGGTCGTCGATTCGATCCAGACGATGTATTCGGACACGATCGAAGGCGCGCCGGGCACGGTCAGCCAAGTGCGCGGCTGCGCGTTCGAGCTGATCCGCTACGCCAAGGAGCGCAGCAGCGCGCTGGTGCTGGTCGGCCACGTTACCAAGGACGGCAATATCGCGGGGCCCCGCGTGCTCGAACACATGGTCGACGTGGTGATGAGCTTCGAGGGGGAGCGCAGCCACCAGTATCGTATCCTTCGCGCGCTCAAGAACCGCTTCGGCGCGGTCGACGAGATCGGCGTGTTCGCGATGGCGACCGAGGGGCTGGAGGAGGTCGAGAACCCTTCGATGCTGTTCCTGTCGGGCCGCGATGCACCGCTGGCGGGCAGCGCGGTGTTCCCGGCGATGGAGGGCACACGGCCCGTGCTGGTCGAGATCCAGGCGCTGATCGTACGGCTGCAATCGGGCGCGACCCCGCGCCGCGCGGTGGTGGGGTGGGACAATGGCCGGCTCGCTATGTTGCTGGCGGTGCTCGAATCGCGTTGCGGGCTCAATTTCAGCGCGGCGGAGGTCTACCTCAATGTCGCGGGCGGGTATCGGCTGGCCGACCCTGCCGCCGACCTCGCCGTGGCCGCTGCGCTCGTTTCCGCGCTCGCCGACAGGCCCTTGCCCGATCGCTCGGTCTGGTTCGGCGAGGTCTCGCTGGCGGGTGAAATCCGCCCGGTCGCCCATGCGGGGCTGCGGCTGCGCGAAGCGGCCAAGCTGGGTTTCGAGAGCGCCTATGGCCCGAGCCGGGAAGAAAAGGCTTCACTCGGCATTCAATTCGGTGAATTTAGGCAGCTCAGCCAGTTGGTCGATCGCGTGATGCGATAGCAAAACCGTGGTACACTGAACGCAATGACCGGGTTCGACATTATCGTACTGCTGATCGTCGCGGTCGCGGCTGCGGGCGGCTTCATGCGCGGCTTCGTTCAGGAGGTGCTGTCGCTCGCGGCGTGGATCCTCGCGATTCTGGCGATCCAGAACCTGCATACCCCGCTGCACCAGTTCATCGAGCCGCGCATCGGCACGCCCACCACCTCCGCCATCCTCGCTTTCGCGCTGCTGCTGCTGATCCCCTATGCGGCGATGAAGCTGATCGCGTCGCTGGTCGGCGGGAAGGCGCGCGAATCCCTGCTTGGCCCGCTCGACCGCGTGCTCGGCTTCGGCTTCGGCGCGCTGAAAGGCGCGATCATCGTGGTCGTGGCCTTCGCGCTGCTGGTGCTCGGTTACGATCAGGTCTGGGGCTATCAGGGCCGCCCGAGCTGGATCGTGACCGCGCGCACCTATCCTTCGATCAATGCCGGGGCGGAGGCGATGGTCGGCTATATCCAGGAACGCCGCTCGGCCCTGCGCGCCGAGGATGGCGATGACGGGGGCGAGGGCGACCGCCCCGTGACGAGCGAGTCCGCCTCCGAGTAAGCGCGCGCATGAGCAAGCTCTACACCCCTGAAATCCTCGGCCTCGCGGTCGAACTGGCGGACTATCCGCGCCTGCCGTCGCCCCATGCCCGCGCCGAAGCTCGCTCGCGCACCTGCGGCGGGACACTGACGGTCGATCTGGCGCTCGACCCCGAAGGCCGCGTCGACACGCTGGGCCTTTCGGTCTCCGCCTGCGCGATCGGGCAGGCGGCAGCGGCGATCTTCGCGCGCGAGGCGAGGGGCAGGGGGGCCGAGGAGATGCTCGCCGCGCTGGGCGAGATCGAGACGTGGCTGGAGGGCGGTGAGACGCTGCCCCGCTGGCCCGGTATCGGCGCGCTTGCCCCCGCACGCGATTTCCCCGGTCGCCACGGAGCCATCCTCCTGCCCTGGCGGGCTGCAGTCGACGCGCTTTGCAAGGAGCCGCAGCCGCGCTAGACCCCGACGAAAACGGAGGGGAAATCTGAGATGAGCGCAGCCGATACGGCGGGCACCACGCGTGAGCCAACCGACAGGGAAATCCGCCTCGTCATCGCGGCGAGTTCGGCAGGCACCATCTTCGAATGGTACGATTTCTTCATCTACGGCACGCTTGCCGGGCTGATCGGCGCGGCGTTCTTCCCCGCCGGGAACGAGACGCTGCAAATCCTGCTCGTATGGGCAGGCTTCGCGGTCGGCTTCGGCTTTCGCCCACTCGGCGCGATCCTGTTTGGCTTCCTCGGCGACCGGCTGGGGCGCAAATATACCTTCCTCGTCACCGTCACCCTGATGGGCATCGCGACCGCCGGGGTCGGCCTGATCCCGAGCGCGGCGACCATCGGGCTCGCGGCACCGATCATCGTCATCGCCCTGCGCATCCTGCAGGGGCTGGCTCTGGGCGGCGAGTATGGCGGCGCGGCGATCTATGTGGCGGAGCACGCCCCGCCCGAGAAACGCGGCTTCTACACCGCCTTCATCCAGGCGAGCGTCGTCGGCGGCTTCGCCCTCTCTATCGCGGTCGTGATCGCGTGCCGCTGGCTGATTCCCGCAGACGATTTCGCGGCCTGGGGCTGGCGCGTGCCCTTCCTGCTCTCGATCATCCTTCTGCTGATCTCGCTGTGGATGCGGCTCAAACTGTCGGAGAGCCCGGTCTTCGTCGCGATGAAGGAAGCGGGCGAGACGGCGGGCAATCCCTTCGTCGAAAGCTTCACCTTTCCGGGCAACAAGCGCCGCATCTTCGTGGCGCTGTTCGGGATTACCGGCGTGTTAACGACGATCTGGTACACCGCCTTCTTCAGCGGACTCTCCTTCCTGCGCGGGCCGATGCGGGTCGACGAGACCGTGGTCGAGTGGATGCTGCTGGCAGCGGGCGTGATTTCGATGAGCTTCTATGTCGTGGTCGGCCGCTGGTCGGACAGGATCGGGCGCAAGCTGCCGATCATCCTTGGCGCCGGGCTTTCGCTGATCCTGCTCTTTCCGGTCTTCTGGGGTATGGGCGCGCTCGCCAATCCGGGGCTCGCCGAAGCGGCAGAACGCTCGCCGGTGGTGGTGACGGGGCAGGAGTGCACCCCCGATCCCTTCGCGGAACTGTTCGGGCGCGAACAGAGCGAGTGCGGCAAGCTGCTCGACGTGCTCACGACCAGCGGGGTCCGCTACGATCTGATCGAGGGTGAGACATTGGGTCTGACAGTGGGCGGCGAGGCGATTCCGCTTCCCGAGTTCGAGGACAGCGGTGCGCTGCGCGAGGACGTGCGCGCCAGCCTGGCCGGGTACGGCTTCGATTTCAGCACCCAGACACCGCCGATGGCGAACATCCTCGGCATCGTCGCCCTGCTGCTGGTGATGGGGATGCTCTCCGCGCTGACCTACGGATCAGTGGCCGCGCTCCTGTCGGAAATGTTCCCGCCGCAGATCCGCTATTCCTCCATGTCGATCCCCTATCACATCGGCGCGGGTTACCTCGGCGGGTTCCTGCCGTTGATCGCCGGGATCATCGTGGCGCGCACCGGGGATATCTACGCCGGGTTGTGGTATACGTGGATCGTGGTCGCTTTCGGGATCGTCGTCGCATGGTTTGGCTTGCCCGGAGGCCCGCCGCGTGATTTCGAGGACCGGTGACCGCGCAACCCGATTCTCCAGCCGAACCGCCCCCGCCAACGCTTCGCCTGGCGATCGACACGGGCGCGCTCGCCGCGAACTGGCGCGCGCTGAACGATCTCTCCACCCCCGCCCGCGCGGGGGCGGCAGTGAAGGCGGATTGCTACGGCCTCGGGGTCGAAAACTGCCTGCCTGCGCTGGTCGGGGCGGGATGCCGCGATTTTTTCGTCGCGCACTGGAGCGAGGTTGCGCCCCTGTTGCAGCATGTCGCGCCTAGGCAGGTGTCCGTGCTGCACGGGCCGATGACGGCGGCAGAGGCGGAGTATGCACGGGCCATCGGCGTGCGCCCCGTCATCAACTCGCTGCATCAGGCGCGGGTCTGGGCGGAGGCTGGCGGAGGCGCGTGCGATCTGATGGTCGACACCGGGATCAACCGGCTCGGCCTCGCGCCCGCACAGCTCTGCGACCCGGCGGTCGCCGCGCTCGAGGTGCAGGCGCTGATGTCGCACCTCTCCTCCGCCGACGAGGATTCACCCGCGAATGCCAGTCAGCTGGCGGCCTTCGAAAATGCGAAGAAGATGGTCGCGCACCGCGAGACGAGCCTTGCCAACAGCGCAGGGATCGCACTGGGGGCCGAGTATCATTGCGACCTCACGCGGCCCGGCCTTGCGCTCTACGGCGGGGTGCCGAGCGATGCTCTTGCAACCACGATCCGCCAGGTCGCCTTTCCGCAGGCGGCGATCATCCATGTGGCGCAGATCGATGCCGGGGATACCGTAGGCTACAACCGCGAATTCACCGCCAGCGGGCCGATGCGGGTGGGCACGGTATCGCTCGGCTATGCCGACGGGTTTCTGCGGAGCTGGGGCGGGGGCTTCCTCCTGCACGGCGGGAAGCGGCTGAGGCTGCTCGGCAAGGTCTCGATGGACATGGTGGTGGTCGATCTTGGCGATGTGCCCGAGCTCGACATCGGCGACTGGCTCGACGTGCCCTATCGCCTGCCAGAGGCGGCGCAGCAAAGCGGGCTGTCGCAGTATGAATTGCTGACGGTTCTGGGCCATCGCTTCGGACGTAGCGTCAAGGCGGATTGCCTTGCCAATGCTGCGGATGCTAAACACAATGCTGCGCAGCATTAATCCGGAGCGGATACCCTCATGGGCAGCAAGAAATACGCCGAAGGCGACCCCATCGTCATCAAGAAATACGCCAACCGGCGCCTCTACAACACGCATTCCTCCAGCTACATCACGCTCGACGATCTGGCGCAGATGACGCGCGAGGGCGTCGATTTCACCGTGGTCGACGCCAAGAGCGGAGACGACATCACCCATGCGATCCTGACGCAGATCATCGTCGAGGAAGAAACCAATGGCGAGCAGATGCTGCCGGTCAGCTTCCTGCGCGACCTGATCTCGATGTACGGCAATTCGATGCAGGCGATGATGCCCAGCTATCTCGAAGCCAGCATGGCCAATTTCCGCGCCAATCAGGCGAAGATCGCCGAGGCATGGCAGAGCGGCATGGCGGGCAATCCCTTCGCCAAGATGGCCGAAACCAACCTCGCGATGATGCGCGCGGCAACCGATGCCCTCACCGGGCAGGGCGGTGCCGCCAAGACCGCGAGCAAGAGCGCGGCACGCGCCGAAAGCACAGCGGACGAGACGGCGCAGGAGCTCGCCAGCATGCGCGACCAGATGGCCGCGATGCAAAAGAAGCTCGACGAGCTGGGGAAGTAATTTTCGCTAGTCCCGTTCGTGTCGAGCCCTGTCGAGACACGTCGCGCCAACGTCTCTCGACTTCGCTCGAGACGAACGGCTAAGGGCTGCCGGAAATTGCATCTCGAAGGTATTCCCACGTGTCCAAAATCCGCCACGCCCTCTCCGTCAAACGCGAAGACGATTTCGCCGCCTGGTATCAGGCCGCCATTGCCGAAGGGCAGATGGCCGAGGAATCGGGGGTGCGCGGGTGCATGGTCATCAAGCCGTGGGGTTATGGCATCTGGGAGCGGATCCAGCGCCTACTGGATGATCGCATCAAGGCCACCGGCCACGACAATGCCTATTTCCCGCTGTTCATCCCGCTCTCCAATTTCGAGCGTGAGGCCGACCATGTCGAAGGTTTCGCCAAGGAAATGGCGGTCGTCACGCACCACCGCCTGATCGCGGACGGGAAGGGCGGGCTGATCCCCGATCCCGAGGCGAAGCTGGAAGAGCCGCTGGTGGTGCGGCCGACTTCCGAAACCATCATCGGCGATGCGATGGCGCGCTGGGTGCAGTCCTGGCGCGACCTGCCGCTCAAACTCAATCAGTGGGCCAACGTGGTCCGCTGGGAAATGCGCACCCGCATGTTCCTGCGCACGAGCGAATTCCTCTGGCAGGAAGGCCACACCGCGCATGCCACCGCAGAGGAGGCGAAGGACCACACGCTGACCATGCTCGAGGTTTACCGTGCTTGTGTCGAGGAAGACCTCGCGCTGCCGGTGATCGCGGGCGAAAAGCCCGAGCATGAGCGGTTCCCCGGCGCGGTCGAGACTTGGTCGATCGAGGCGATGATGCAGGACGGCAAGGCCCTGCAGGCAGGTACGAGCCACTACCTCGGCACCAATTTCGCCAAGGCTTCGGGCATCAAGTATCAGGCGCAGGAAGGCGGCGAGCAGTTCGCGCACACCACCAGCTGGGGCGTCTCGACCCGTCTGATCGGCGGCGTGATCATGGCGCATGGCGACGACGACGGCCTGCGCGTGCCGCCCCGGATCGCTCCGTGGCAGGTGGTGATCCTGCCCATGCTGCGCGGGAACGACGACGATGCGGAGTTGATCGAATACTGCGAGGGCCTGCGCGCCACGCTCGCCGGGCAGAGCGCGCTGGGCGAGCCGGTCCGCGTGCTACTCGACACCAAGCCGGGCAAGCCCGCGCAAAAGCGCTGGGACTGGGTCCGCAAGGGTGCGCCGATCATTATCGAGGTCGGGGGGCGCGACATGGAGAACGGCGTCGTCACCATGATCCGCCGCGACGATTTGTGGGACATGGAGACGGGCAAGCTCAAGTCGCAGGCGCCGACCCGCGAGATTGCAGGCCAGACCATCCCCGGCGTGCTCGGCGATATCCAGCAGGCGCTGTTCAGCGAAGCGTCCGAACGCCGCGATGCGAATATCGCGCGCGGAATCGACTCATGGGACGGGGTTGTCGACTTCTTCGCCAATAACGGCAAGTATCCGGGCTGGGTCGAAGTCCAGTGGTCGAAGCCCACGGGCGATGCGCTGGAAAAGGTGGTCGAACAGCTGAAGGAGCAGAAGCTCACCGTACGCAACGTGCCGCGCGAAGGCCCGCCGGCAGACGGGACGTGTATCTTTACCGGCGACAGGGCCGTGGAGCGGATCTTCGTGGCCCGCGCATACTAGCCACACAAAAGGGGGAAGTGCCATGGGCGAAGCGATCAAGAACGGGTTTGCGAATCTGACGAATTTTTCGGGCCGCGACAGCCGTTCGCTGTTCTGGTGGTGGGTGCTGTTCATCGTCGCGTTCACCTTCGTGCTCAGCCTGATATCTGGCATCGTCTTTACCGCAGGATCGATGGGCAGCGCCTTCCAGTCGGCATCGTCGGGGGTGGATCAGGCGCAGGTCGAGGCCGAGGTGATGCGCAACATGGCCGGCAGCCTCGGCACCCAGGCGTGGATAGGCGTGGCGATCTCGCTCATCGGGCTTTTTCTCCTGATCGCGTCCTTCGTCCGGCGCCTGCGCGATGCTGGCCTTCCCGTGCTGATCGCCGTGATCCCGGTCCTCACCACGCTGTTCGCAGCCTATGTCAGCGTGGCGGCGGTCGACGGGATGCGCGAAGCGATGCTGAGCGGTGACTCGCAGACGGTCAACGAAACCGCGATGTCGCAATCCGGCCTCGGCCTGGTCGCCTATGTCGGCTATCTCGTCGTCATCGTCTGCGGCCTGATCCCGAGCAGGAAGGCGGATTAGCGCGATCCCCCTCGGATGATCGACCGAAGCGGGATAGCCGCAGGGGTTCCGTGCGTTTAGAGGCCCGACATGGCCAAACGCTCCAAGAACATGCCCAAGGGCCTGCCGACACAGAAGCAGGTGCTCGAGTTCATCCAAGGCTCCGACACGACGGTCGGCAAGCGCGAGATCGCCAGGGCCTTCGGGCTGAAGGGGCAGGAGAAGATCGCGCTCAAGAAATTGCTGAAGGACATGGCCGAGGACGGCCTGATCGACGGCAAGAAGAGCGCTTTCCATCGCATGGGCGGCTTGCCCAAGGTCACCGTTCTGCGCGTGACCGAGATCGACGATGGCGAGCCCATCGCCGTCCCGGAAAACTGGGAGCCGGACGATGGCGCCGCGCCGCCACGCCTGACCGTGATCGAGAAATCGCGCGGGCGTGGTTCCAAGGGAATGCCCGCGCTCAAGGTGGGCGACCGCATTCTCTCGCGGACCGAGGAAACGCCCAAAGGTTGGCGCGCGCACCCGATGAAGAAGCTGCCGCAGCGCACCGAAGGCCTGATCGGCGTTGTCGAAAAGGACGGGCGCGGCAAGTTCTGGCTCGCTCCCGTTGACAAGAAGGTCCGCAATTCCTCGCCCATTTCCGATGTCGGCACCGCCGAGGAAGGCCAGCTCGTCTCCGCCGAGCCGACCGGGCGGGGCCCGCGCGCGGGCGTACGCGTTACCGAAGTGCTGGGCGACCCGCTCGCCCCCAAGAGCTTCAGCCTGATCGCCATCGAAAAGCATGGCATCCCGCATGTCTTCCCGGAGGCGGTGCTGAACGAGGCCGAGCTCGCGGCCAAGCTGCCGGTCACCACGGACAAGCGCGAAGACCTGCGCGATGTGCCGATCATCGCCATCGACCCGGCAGACGCACGCGACCATGACGATGCGATCTGGGCTGCGCCCGACGATAGCGAGGACAACAAGGGCGGCTTTCGCGCCATCGTCGCCATCGCCGACGTCTCGCATTACGTCCGGCCCGGCGGTGCGCTCGACCGGGAGGCGAGGAAGCGCGGCAATTCGGTCTATTTCCCCGACCGCGTCATCCCCATGCTGCCCGAAATCCTCTCCGCCGATGTCTGCTCGCTGAAGGCGGGCGAGGATCGCGCGGCGATGGTCTGCCACCTGAAGATCTCGCCCGAGGGCGAGCTTCTCAAGTGGCGTTTCGCCCGCGCCGTCGTGCGGCTGGCGGAAAATGTCGCCTACGAGGAAGCGCAGAGGCGGATCGATGCGGGCGAGGCGGATGAAACGCTTGGCAACCTGTGGAAAGCTTGGGGACTCTTGTGGAAAGCGCGCGAGGCGCGCGACCCGCTGGACCTCGACCTGCCCGAACGCCGCGTGATCCTGGACGAAGAAGGCGGCATTGCCGAAATCCGCGTTCACGAAAGGCTCGATGCGCACCGGGTGGTCGAGGATTTCATGATCGCGGCCAATGTCGCGGCGGCAAAGGCGCTCGAATCGAAAAACTCCCCGGTCGTCTACCGCGTCCATGAACAGCCGAGCCGCGAGAAGCTGCTCGCGCTCAAGGAATATCTGGGCACGCAGGACAAGAAGCTGGCGATGGGGCAGGTCATCACGCCCACGCTGTTCAACCGCTTCCTGAAGGATGTGAGCGACGAACAGGAGAGGGCACTGCTGATGGAGGCGGTGCTGCGCACGCAGACCCAGGCCTATTACGGGCCCGACAACCAGGGCCATTTCGGCCTCGCGCTAGGGTCTTACGCGCACTTCACCTCGCCGATCCGCCGCTATGCCGATCTGCTGGTGCACCGCGCGCTGGTCGATACGTTCAAGCTCGAACAGCCGAAGCCAAAGGCCAAACTGCCCGAAAGCAGCGGTTTGAGCGATACCGACCGCGACGACCTCGGCAAGATCAGCGAAGCGATCAGCCGTACCGAACGCCGCGCGATGGAGGCGGAACGCGATACGATCGACCGCTATGTCGCTGCCTGGCTGGCAGGCCGCGTGGGCGAGACCTTCGAGACGCGCATCACCGGCGTGCAGAATTTCGGCTTCTTCGCCACCATCGTGGGGCTGGGGGGCGACGGGCTCGTCCCGATCTCGACCATCGGCGACGAGTATTTCCATTTCGACGAGGCGGCCAAGGCGCTGATCGGCGCGGATTCGGGCACCCGCTACGAGACCGGGCAACGGTTGGAGATGAAGCTGGTCGAGGCCAATCCGCTCACCGGAGCGCTTCGTTTCGAGGTGCCGGGGGGCGATGCCTCGAAGGCGCGCGAAGGGCGGCCGCTGCGCAGCGGGCCTCATCGCGCGAAGAAGGACGGTGCCAAGAAGGATGGGCCCCGCAAGGATGGCCCCAGGAAGGACAAGGCCGGCAAGCACCAGGTCGGCAAGCGGGGTCGCCCCGGCAATATCCGCCACCAGGGGCGCAAGCGGAAATAGCGTGCCGCTTGGGCTCGCTATTCTTTCGAGCTACGCCCCGGCGATCCTGTCCACGTCTTCCACGGACATCCCGCCGGGCAGGATCACGAGCGGGCAGGGCAGGCTGCCGGTATGCGCGCTGAAATGCGTCACCAGCGGGCCGGGCGGGCCTTCCGCCGCCGCGCCCAGCACCAGTGCGAGCACGTCCGGGTGCTCTGCGAGGTATTCGCGCACGATCCGGTCGCCATCGCCCACCTTCACCGCGATGTTCGGCATCTTGCCGCTTTCGGAATAGACATTGCCCGCCGCACTGGTGGCGATCGCCTCCGCCCGGTCGCGCGCTTCCTGCTCGATCGTCGCCTGAACACCGCCGAAAGCGTTGAAATTCTGCGGCTGGACAAGCGCGAGGATCTGCACGGACCCGCTGCTCGCCTGCGCCCAGCGCATCGCGAAGCGCAAGGCTTTGCGCGCTTCCTCGGTTTCGTCGATGATGACCAGATATTTGCCCAAACTCTATCTCCCGCGCCCGCTATCGGCGCAAACACCCCCTGCTGGCAAGGCGCTTGCCCCGGCAGGGCAAATTGGCCAAAGCGGGCGCAAGACGCAGACCATGCCGCTACGGCGGGGCCCCCGCCGACGCTGATGCCAATGCAGGACCCGCTATATGCCCACACCGATCAAGATGCCCGCCCTCTCGCCGACGATGGAGGAGGGCACGCTGGCCAAGTGGCTGGTAAAGGCGGGCGACACGGTTTCGGCGGGCGATCTGCTGGCCGAGATCGAGACCGACAAGGCGACGATGGAGTTCGAGGCGGTCGATGAAGGCACCATCGCCTCGATCGAGATCGACGAGGGCACCGAGGGCGTAAAGGTCGGCACGGTCATCGCAATGCTGGCAGGCGAGGGCGAGAGCGTGGAAGACGCGGCCAAGGCCGCACCTGCCGAGAAGGCCGAACCCGAGGCGGGAGCCAAGGCCGAAGAAAAAGACGTTGTCCCAGCGAAAGCCGGGACCGCTGGCGGGCAAAGTGCCAAGCCGAAAGCGACCCCAGCTTCCGCTGGGGAGACGGATTCGGGCAGGATTTTCGCCTCGCCGCTCGCACGCCGGATTGCCGAGCAGAAGGGTCTAGACCTCGCGCAGGTATCGGGCAGCGGGCCGAAGGGCCGGATCGTCAAGGCCGACCTTGAGCGAGTCCCCGCGCAGGCGGGGACCTCAACCGGTCAGGCCCAACCTCAGGAGGTCCCCACCTCCGCGGGGACTCGGATGGATGGCGATGCGCCCTACGCCGAGGAGAAGGTCTCGGGCGTACGCAAGGTCGTCGCCAAGCGGCTCACCGAAGCCAAGCAGGAGGTGCCGCACTACTACCTCAGCGTCGATATCCACCTCGACGCGCTGCTCGCGGCGCGCGCCGACCTCAACAAGATGCTCGAAGCGGATGGCGTGAAGCTGAGCGTCAACGACCTGCTGATCAAGGCGCTGGCCAAGGCGCTGATGCGCACGCCCGAAGCCCATGTCAGCTTCCAGGGCGATACGCTGCACCGCTACAGCCGCGCGGACATTTCCGTCGCGGTTGCTTCGCCCAAGGGCCTCATCACACCGATCATCCGGGGCGCGGATCGCAAGAGCCTGGCCGAAATCGCGACCGAGATGAAGGAACTTGCGGGCAAGGCGCGCGAGGGCAAGCTGCAGCCGCACGAATACCAGGGCGGCACGGCCAGCATCTCCAACCTCGGCATGTTCGGCATCAAGCAGTTCGACGCGGTCATCAACCCGCCGCAGGGGATGATCATGGCGGTCGGCGCGGGCGAGCAGCGCCCCTGGGTGGTCGACGGCCAGATCGCGCCCGCCACGGTGATGACCGCCAGCGGCTCCTTCGATCACCGCGCGATCGACGGGGCGGAGGGCGCGAAGCTGATGGAAGCCTTCAAGATCATGTGCGAACAGCCGATGGGGATGATGTTATGAAGACCCGTGTTGCAGTGATTGCCGCAATCGCCGTCTCGCTGGCCGCCTGCCAGCAGGCGCCCGCCGACGGCACCGCCGACGAACCGGCCACCGAAAACGAAGCGCCGCTGGAGCCGAGCGTCCCCGACGAAGAGCCGGACCTCGAAGCGGAGCCTGCCGCGCCCGAAGCCGCGGGAGCGCCCAAGCTCGGCTATGCCGGGCCGATTCCGATGCCGATCAAAATCGGCACCAATGGTTCGGACATGGATTCCTGCGCCAGCTACGGCGAGGTTTCCGGCCTCGATCCCGAAGGCGACAATTACCTGTCGGTCCGCGACGCGCCGAGCACCGAGGTCAAGGAGCGCGACCGGCTCGATGCAGGGCAGGGCGTGCATGTCTGCGCGGAATCGAACGGTTGGTACGGCGTCGTCTACGACAAGGCGGACGCAGCGCGCGACTGCGGAACCGACAGCCCGGTGCCGACCCCGCGCAACTATACCGGCCCCTGCGCGCAAGGCTGGGTCAGCAGCAAGTTCGTGACCATCGTAGCGGGGTGATGGTCGGCGCGCCAGATATCTCCTCTCCCCTGGCGGGAGAGGAAGGGGCCCGCGCGCGTCAGCGCGTGGGAAGGAGAGGGGGCTCGCATGACCTCGGTCAGCTTGCCCGTAACCTCCGCCGTGGTTCGACCGACGCCGAACGCAAGGTGTGGAATCACCTCCGGGGCAAGCGCCTCCTCGGCCAAAAGTTCAAACGCCAGGAGCAGATCGGAGACTATATCGTCGATTTCGTATGTTTCAGGCAGCGGCTGATCATCGAAGTCGATGGGTCGCAGCACGCGGAGAGCGCCGAAGACCGCGCGCGTGATACATGGCTCGAATCGCAAGGTTTTCAGGTGCTACGCTTCTGGAACAACGAGGTACTGGAGAACGAGGATGGTGTAGTCGCGACGATTGCTGTCGCGCTCCAGCCCCCTCTCCCCAACCCCTCTCCCACAAGGGGAGAGGGGCCATGACTGATCGCCAACCCCAAATCCGCGTCACCGCGATGCCGACCGACATGAACCCCTATGGGGGCGTGTTCGGCGGATGGCTAATGAGCCAGATGGCGCTGGGCGCAGGGTCGCTCGCCAGCCGCGAAGGGCAGGGCCGCGCCAACGTGGTCGCCGCAACCGATTTCGGCTTCCCCGCCGCGATGGCGCTGGGCGACGAGTTGAATGTCTATTGCGAGATCCTGCGCGAGGGAAACACCTCGATCACCATCGCCGCCGAAGGCATCGCACGCACCCGGCACGGCGAGGAAACCAAGCTGGTGTGCAAGGGCACCTTCGTCTTCGTGCTGGCGGACGATGACGGCAACCCGCGCCCCGTGCGGATGCAGGGTGCCGCAGCGCAGCCCGTCTCGGACAATGAGGGTTGAGGCGCTGTCCTACTCGGGCGCGAGCAGGCATGGTCGCCCGATGGCTGCCCCCTGCTTCACCATCCCCTCGATCCGTCGCCGCGCGGCGTGCGACCGGAACGGATTTCACCCCCTGAACACTGTGTCAGGTGTGTCAGGCAAACAGGATCAAGAGGCTTGAATGGCTGAGAAATACGACCTTATCGTGCTGGGCAGCGGGCCGGGCGGCTATGTCGCGGCAATCCGGGGTGCGCAGCTGGGCCTGAAGGTCGCCATCGTGGAGCGCGAACTGCTCGGCGGCATCTGCCTCAACTGGGGCTGCATCCCGACCAAGGCGCTGCTCCGCTCCGCCGAAATCCTCCACTACGCGCAGCATGCGAAGGATTACGGGCTGAAGATCGCGGGCGAAATCGAGGCCGATCTGGACGCGGTGGTCAAGCGCAGCCGTGGCGTCGCGAAACAGCTCAACCAGGGCGTCACGCACCTGATGAAGAAGAACAAGATCGCCGTGCATATGGGCGAGGGCAAGCTGACGGGCCCGACTTCGCTCACCGTGAAAGGCGAGAAGGGTGAGGAAAAGCTCGAAGCCAAGCACATCATCGTCGCCACCGGCGCGCGCGCGCGCGACCTGCCTTTCGCCAAGGCCGACGGAAAGCGCGTGTGGACCTACCGCCACGCCATGACGCCCTCCGAAATGCCGAAGAAGCTGCTGGTGATCGGCAGCGGCGCCATCGGGATCGAGTTCGCCAGCTTCTACAACGATATGGGCTGTGAGGTTACGGTCGTCGAAATGCTCGACCGGATCGTGCCGGTCGAGGACAAGGACGTGTCCGCCTTCCTCCAGAAGAGCCTCACCAAGCAGGGCATGACGATCATGACCGGTGCGGGCGTCGAGGACATCAAGACCTCCGCCAAGGGCGTGAAGGCCAAGATCAAGGACAAGGACGGCAAGGTGAGCGAGCAGGATTTCAGCCACTGCATCGTCGCCATCGGGATCGTCCCCAATACCGAGGATATCGGGCTCGAAAAGCTGGTCGAGCTGGACAAGGGCTTCATCCAGATCGACCCCTACGGGCGCACCAAATCGAAGGGCCTGTGGGCCATCGGCGACTGCACGCCCGGCCCGTGGCTGGCGCACAAGGCGAGCCACGAGGGCGTGACCGCTGCCGAAGCCATCGCGCAGGAGCTGGGCAACAAGGATGTCCACCCGCACCCGCTGAATCGCAACAACATCCCGGGCTGCACCTATTGCCACCCGCAGATCGCCAGCGTGGGCCTGACCGAGGCCAAGGCGAAGGAAGCGGGTTACGATGTGAAGGCAGGCACCTTCCCCTTCATCGGCAACGGCAAGGCCATCGCGCTGGGCGAGGCGGAAGGCTTCACCAAGACCGTATTCGACGCCAAGACCGGCGAACTGCTGGGCGCACACATGGTCGGCGCGGAAGTGACCGAGATGATCCAGGGCTTCGTCGTCGGCAAGACGCTGGAGACCACCGAGGCGGAACTGATGCAGAGCATCTTCCCACACCCCACGATCAGCGAGAGCATGCACGAAAGCGTGCTCGCGAGCTATGGTCGGGTGATCCACGTCTGAAACCAGCAGGCTCGTGGCTCGTTGGGCCGGTATGAGTGAAGAACGCAAGACGCCGCCACGCGGCGACAAGCCCGATGGCGAGAACGACAGCGAAGTGACGCACGAGCATCGCGCGCTGATGAACCAGGGGTCGGCCGATCCGGAGGACTACCCGGAAGAGGACCGCAAGGCGCAGTCGCTGGTCGACCCGAGCAAGAAGAATGGAGACAAGCGGCGCGAAAAGCCCGGCTGATCGCGCCGCCTGTCCGGCTCACGTCACACGTTGCGGCGCAGGAATGCGATGATCGCCAGGATGATGAACACCACGAACAGGATGTAGGCGATGTTGGTTGCGCCCCCGGCGATACCGCCGAAGCCGAAGACGGCGGCGACCAGCGCGATGATCAGGAAAATGACGGCCCAGCGAAGCATCGGATTTCTCCCCATGATGATCACCCCGATATGCCGGGCAGGGCGGCGCGGGCCCGCTCTTAACAAAGATCAAGCGCTGGACCCCGCTGCGGTCGGCTGATGGGCCGGGTCTTACAGCTTCGCCAACTGCTCGAGCGCGGCGTTGCCGAGCGGTTCCAGCCGCTGGTCCTGTGACGAGACCGCGACTGCATAGACCTCGAGCAGGAAGGCGCGCAGATTGTGCTGCCGGGCCAGCTGGTCGAGCAGCGCCTCGCCGCGTGCATCTGCGTGCCGGGGCACCTTGCTCGTCATCTGATCGAGCATCTCCGGCCAGTCGAGCCCAGCCGCATTGTCATGGCGCGCAATGTACAGCAGCGCGCGTGCAAGACGGCGGGGCTCGCCATGGACATAGGGCTCGGCAGGGGAGACCTGCGAGGCGATGGCGTCGGCCATCCGCTCCAGCTGGTCGGCGCTGGTCCGCGGGTTGAGCGCCAGTTGCAGGATGAGGTCCGCCGAATGCGCCACGCTATGCCGCCAGCCCAGCTCCGCGTCGTAACCGCGGTAGTCCTCCACCCCTTCGAGAAACCCGACGGACGTGGTGACGAGGCCATCGAACTCGGCATCGTCGAGGAAGGTGGATATCCGGTCGACGCGCGCGACTTCGGCAAGCCCCAGCACCGCGAACGGTCGCACCACGCCCCGCTCGTCCGGCGCGGAGAGCCGCTCGGTAAAGGTATCGACCAGCATCATCAGCGTCGCCCGGTCCACCGCATCGCGCCGCAGAATCGCGCTGAGCCCGGCAAAGCCGATATCGTCGCGCAGAAACGGATCGTCGGCGGTCATCATGTCCGCCAGGGCAAGCACGGTCTGGTCGGGCGTGGGTGTCGGGAAGCCCTCTTCCCGCCATGCCGCAAGGTCCGCACGATCCGCCGAGCCGGGGCTCGATACGATGTCCACCGGCTCAGCCGCTACCGGAACGGCCACGTTTGCGCAGGCGAAAGCAGCGGCGAGGGCGAATGTCCGTCCGCCATGTGCTCGCTTCGGCATTCCTGACACGACCCCGATCATCCCCCACGCGGTAACGGGCAGGTTGCGAGTACCAGCCCTGGGCGAGTGGCGGACAGGGTGGGATTCGAACCCACGGTGAGCGTGAACCCACGGCGGTTTTCAAGACCGCTGCCTTAAACCACTCGGCCACCTGTCCTTCGAGGGATGTCGGCTAGCGCCGAACGGCGGTATTGTCACCTGCGGTGACGTCTCCGGCTTTCAGCCTCCGACTCCAAGACCGCTGCCTTAAACCACTCGGCCACCTGTCCTTGTGCGTGCGTGGGCTAACGCCTTGGCCGGGTTTTGTCACTCTCCGGCACGCTATCGAAATGCAGCGCGCCTAAGTCATTGGCGAGTCATATCGCTTGTGACAAACAGAAGCCCATGAAAGCCATCCGATCGCTCCTCGCCGCCGCTGCCACCATCGCGGCGACCATTGCCAGCCCTGCGGCCGCGCAGGACATGCCCTTCGACGCCTATATGCAACTGGTCATCGCCAAGGCGCGGGCCGAGGGCGTGAGCGAGGAAACGATCCAGCGGATGACCAGGGATCTGACGCCGAACATGCGCGTGATCGAGCTCGACCAGTCCCAGCCCGGGTCGTCCTCCACCCCCGGCTACCCTCCGCTGCGGCCCTATCTCGACCGGCATGTCGATGCCGCGCGGATCAATGCCGGGCGGGCAGTCTATAACGAGACCGCGCGGCTTCACGGCCAGATCCGCGGGCAATACGGCGTCCCGGCGGATATCATCATCGCGATCTGGGGCCACGAGACCAATTACGGCAGCTATCGGGGCAATTTCGACCTCGCCCGCTCGCTCGCAACGCTGGCATGGGAAGGTCGGCGGCGCGAGCTGTTCGAGAGCGAATTCATCGCGTTGCTCAAAGTGGCGGAGAAGGGCTATTCGCGTGATCGCCTGGTGGGCAGCTGGGCCGGGGCCTTCGGCAACCCGCAATTTCTGCCGAGCGTCTACCTGCGGCTCGCCACCGATGGCGACGGCGACGGGATGGCGAACATCTTCACCAACCAGGCCGACACGATGGCGTCTATCGCGCGCTATTTCCAGGATGCGGGCTGGCGGCCCGGTATTCCCTGGGGCGTGCGGGCGAGCGTGCCGAGCGGCTTCAACGTCGATGCCTACCGCACCAAGCTCACCGCGCCGGTATGCCCGCGCGTCCACGAGCGCCACAGCCAGTGGAAGACCGTGGCCGAATGGCGCGCGCTCGGCGTCACCCCTTACAACAGCCTGCCATCCGATACGCTGGTGAGCCTGTTTCAGCCGGACGGGCCGGGTACGCCTGCCTGGCTGTTAACCTCAAATTATCGCGTTATCCTCGAATATAACTGCTCCAATTACTACGCCATGAGTGTGGGGCTGCTAGCCGATGAGATTGCCCGGTAATGTCCGGAAACTGGCACTTGCGATCGGACTGATCGCGACGCTTTCCGCCTGTGTGGGCGGAGGCGACGAGCTTGCGCCCAGCGCGGATTACTACGCGGTCGATCGGGCCGCTCCCACCACCAGATCGAGCCTGACCGGCCCCCAGGCGGATTATCCGCAGGTGCTGGGCGAGCCTTACGTGGTCGACGGGCAGACCTTCACCCCCGCCGACGTGCTCAGCTACGACGCGGTCGGCTACGCCACGCTCGACATGGTGGATTCGCGCGGCGTCACCATTTCCCACAAGACCCTGCCGCTGCCGAGCTATGTCGAACTGACCTCGCTCGACAGTGGCCGCACGATCCTTGCGCGGGTCGAGCGGCGCGGGCCGATGACCGCGAGCCGGATCGTCGGCCTGTCGCAAGGCGCGGCGCGCGAGCTGGGCGTGGGCGAGGGCGCGCCGGTGCGCGTGCGCCGGGTCAATGCGCCCGAATACGAGCGCGCCAAGCTGCGCAGCGGCCAGCCTGCCGGACCGCGGCTCGATACGCCCGACACTCTGCTCGGAGTGCTGCGCAAACAGCTGCCCCCGGGCGGATCGGCAAGCCTCGCACGCGGCGGACCGGACGTGCGCTCGGGCTCGGCCGGAAGTTACGGGGACGACGATTTCGATCAGGCCTTCGCCGAGATCGAACCGGGCCCATCGACCGCAGTGGCCGACAGTTTCGACGAGTACCGGACGCCTCCCGCCGGTGGGACGACCACTCGTACGACCACCTATGCCCTCCCGCCGATCGGCGAATCGGCCACCGGAAGCGCTCCGCGACCGGGCCCGGTAGAGGTCGCGCGCCTGCCCTCGCAAAGGCGGCCGTATCCGGAATCGCAGCCCGGCGTGCCCACCACGCGCCCGGCGCCGCCGCCTGTCGAGGCACAACAGCCCGAAGTGCGGCGCGGACGCTACGTCATCCAGGTGGCGACCTTCTCCAGCAAGAACAATGCGATCCGCGCGGCGGACGATCTCGCGGGTTTTGTCGTGCGTTCGGGCGGTCTCTTCCGCGTACGTATGGGCCCCTATGTCACGCGTGGAGAAGCCGGTGACGCCCTCGCCAAGGCGCGCGCCGCGGGCTATAGGGACGCCTTTGTGGATACGAGCGACTAGCCCCCGCGCCTGCGCGGTGCGGCAACGCCCGAGCAGGAGCACCGAGATTGAAGCGGCCATTGGTCAGGCGATACCGGGTGGCGAGTCTCTTCGCCCTGGGGGCGCTTGCGATGCCCGCCGCGCTCGGCGCACAGCCCGCTCCGCCGACGCCCGAACAGGCTCCGATCGCCTATCTGGTCGACCTTTCCAGCGGACAGACGCTCTATGCGCGCGACATAGACCGGCGGTTCGTCCCCGCCTCGATCACCAAGGTGATGACCACGCTGGTCGCATTCGACATGCTGGCCGACGGCAAGCTGCGTGCCGACCAGCGCATGCCCTATCGCGACGATACGTTCGAGGAATGGCACCAGAAGGGCTCCACCCTGTTCCTTCCCGCCCGCGCGCGGCCCACAGTGCAGCAATTGCTGATCGGGATCACCACGGTCTCCGCCAATGATGCGTCGGTGGTGCTGGCCGAGGGGGCGGCGGGCAGCGTGGAGAAATGGACCGATCGGATGAACGCGACCGCGCGGGCCATCGGCATGCACGACAGCCATTTCTCGACCCCCAACGGCTGGCCCGACGAAGGCCGCACCTTCACCACTGCCCGCGACCTGGCCACGCTTGCCGAGCGTATTCTCCGCCGCCACCCCCGGAGCTTCGATTTCTATTACGGTCGCCCGGGCCTCAAGGCCTTTGGCATCGCGCAGGACAATCACGACCCGATCACCGGCAAGGTGGAAGGGGCCGACGGCCTGAAGACCGGCTATACCGATCAGGCGGGCTACGGCTTCCTCGGCACCGCCGAGCGAGACGGGCGACGGCTCGTGATGGTGGTGGCCGGGGCCGACCGGGGAAGCGTTCGCAACCAGGCTTCGCGCGCCTTCATGGAATGGGGCTTCGAGGCCTTCGACAGCCAGCTGCTCGCCAAGAAAGGCCAGCCCGCCGCCACCGCGCTGGTCCAGAATGGCAGCGTGGCGCAGGTGCCGCTGGTCGCGGCGCAGGATATCCGCGTCGCCATGCCGCGCGGCGATGGCGCGAAACCGGAGCTCACGGTTCGCTACGAGGGCCCGTTGCGCGCGCCGATCGCCAGGGGCGAGGCGGTGGCGCAACTGGAGATCGCGGTGCCCGGAATGGAGCCTTCGACCCTGCCGCTCTACGCAGCGAGGGACGTCGAGGAGGCCGGTATCCTCCGGCGCATCGCCAACGGCTTCACAGGGCTGTTCCGGTGAACCGGGCGGACGACAGACACGCTGTACGGGCGCGGTTTATCGCGTTCGAGGGCGGGGAGGGGGTCGGCAAGTCGACCCAGGCGAAGCGGCTGGTCGCCTCGCTGGCCGAGCGCGGTATCGATGCGCTTCTCACCCGCGAACCGGGCGGTACGCCGGGCGCCGAGATGATCCGCAGCCTGCTGCTCGACCCGCCGGGCAACGGCTGGCGGGTGGAGGCCGAAGCCTTGCTGTTCGCAGCGGCCCGTTCCGACCATGTCGCCAAGGCAATCAAGCCCGCGCTGATCGCGGGGCGATGGGTGGTGTGCGATCGCTTCGTGCTCTCGAGCCGCGCCTATCAGGGGCTTGCCGGGGGGCTGGGGGACGAGGAGGTCCGCACGCTGCACCGGGTCGGTAGCCACGGCCTCTTGCCCTGCCGGACCTTCCTGCTCGACGCGCCGGGCGAGGATGTGGCCGAACGCCTGCGCCGGCGCGACGGGGACGAAGCCGACGCCATCGGCGGGCGCGACGCACGCTACCATGCCGACGTTGCGCGCGGATTCGCCGGTCTGGCACAGGGCGACGAATCGATCGTGCAAATCGACGCTTCGGGGAGCGAGGACGAGGTCCACGCCGAGGTGATGCGCGAGGTCGAGCTGCTTCTCGCCGAGGCATCGTGAGCGATCCGCACGCGGCCCAATGGCGCGAGTGGCGCGCCGCGCTCGCCAGCCCGCGCATGCACCACGCGTGGATCCTCGCGGGGCGCAAGGGCCTCGGCAAGCATGATTTTGCGCTGGCTGCCGCGCGCGAGCTGGTCGCCATCGGGCGCACCGCGCCGGCGGGTGAGAACGACCCCGATATCCAGCTGCTTACCCATCTGCCAAAGGACGAGAAGGAAGCCCGCAAGCAGGAGAAGGGCGAGCCCTTCGAGACCAAGCGCAATATCGCGATCGAGCAGGTGCGCGGGATGCAGGCTCGGCTCACCACGCGGCCCACGCTCGGCGCCTATCGCGCGATCATCATCGACCCGGCGGACGATCTGGAGCGGGGCGCCGCCAATGCGCTGCTCAAGAGCCTGGAGGAGCCACCCGCCGGCACCTTTTTCCTGCTGGTGACGCATCGCCCCGGCCTGTTGCTCCCGACGATCCGCTCGCGCGCACGCATCCTGCGGTTCAATCCGCTGCCAGCCTCGCGGGTGGAAGAGGTGCTGCGGGCCGAAGACGAGACCGCCGATCCGGCAGAGATTGCGCTTGCGGCGAGGGCATCGGGCGGCGCGCCGGGGGCGGGCCTTGCCTTCCTTGCGCAAGAACTGGCCCCGGCCGAGGCGCTGATGCGGCAGATCGCGAGCGAGGGCGACCCCGATTTCAGGCTGCGCGGCAAGCTGGGCGAGGAGATCGGCGCGCGGCCCGACCGGGCGCGGCTCGCCACCACGCTCGACCTTGCGCGCACCGTGCTGGCGCAGAAGCTCGAAGACCCGCAGGTGCTCGACATTCCCGCGCTGGTCGAGGCGCATGCCCGGCTGGTGACGATCTCGGGCCAGGCGCGCAGCTACAACTTCGATCCCGGGTTCCTCGCGATGGAAATCGGCACCTTGCTCGCGTCGGCAGCCCCGCATAGAGCCTGACCCAATGGCTGACCCGTATTACATCACCACCGCAATCCACTATCCCAATGGCAAGCCGCATATCGGCCATGCCTACGAAACGGTCGCGGCAGACGTTATCGCCCGCTTCCAGCGCCTGAAAGGGCGTGACGTGCGCTTCCAGACCGGCACCGACGAGCATGGGCTGAAAATGGCGCGCAAGGCGGAGGAGCAGGGCAAGACCCCGCGCGAACTCGCCGACGAAATGAGCGCGCATTTCCAGCGCCTGTTCGACCGGCTGAACATTTCCTACGACCGCTTCATCCGCACCACCGAGCGCGAGCATCACACCGCCAGCCAGGCGCTGTGGCGCAGGATGGAAGAGCGGGGCGACCTCTATCTCGACCGCTACGAAGGCTGGTATTCTGTCCGCGACGAGGCCTTCTACGACGAGAAGGAACTGGTTGCCGGGGAAGGGGGGGAGAAGCTCTCCCCGCAGGGAACTCCGGTCGAGTGGACGGTCGAGGAAAGCTGGTTCTTCCGCCTGTCGGCCTATCAGGACAGGCTGCTGGACCTCTACAATTCGCAGCCCGGCTTCATCCAGCCCGACAGCCGCCGGAACGAGGTGATGCGCTTCGTCGAAGGCGGCCTGCGCGATCTCTCGATCAGCCGGACCAGCTTCGACTGGGGGGTCAAGGTTCCGGGCAGCGAAGATCACGTGATGTACGTGTGGGTCGACGCGCTGACCAACTATATCAGCGGTCTGGGATACCCGGAGGAGGGCGCGGGCTGGAAATACTGGCCTGCCGACCTCCACCTGATCGGCAAGGACATCGTCCGCTTTCACACGGTCTACTGGCCCGCCTTCCTGATGAGCGCGGGAGTGGAACTGCCCAAACAGGTATTCGGCCATGGATTCCTGCTCAATCGCGGGCAGAAGGAATCCAAATCGCTCGGCAATGTGACCGATCCGATGGTGCTGGCCGACCAGTTCGGCGTCGACGCCTTGCGCTATTTCCTCATGCGCGAAATCGCCTTCGGGCAGGACGGCAGCTATTCGCCCGAGGCCATCGTGACGCGCGCCAATGCCGAACTCGCCAACAGCTTCGGCAATCTGGCGCAGCGAACCCTGTCGATGATCGCCAAGAACCTCGACGGCGAACTCGGCCATTACGACCCGGCGGGCGACGACAAGACATTGCTGACCACGGTGCAGCATGCCTGTCGCAAGACCTTGCCGCAGGAGTTTGAAAGGCTTGCATTTTCCGTCGGCATCGATGGCTGGATGAAGGCGGTTTACGCCTGCAACCAGTATGTCGACGAGCAGGACCCCTGGGCGCTGAAGAAAACCGATCCGGAACGCATGCGCACCGTGCTGCAAACTCTGTTCATCGCACTGCGCGACCTCGCCATCGCGATCCAGCCTGTGATCCCGGAAAAGGCGGGCCACCTGCTGACCATGCTGGGAATTGGCGAAGACGCACGGGACTATTCCGATCTCGCGGACGAGGGCTGGTACGGTGCGCTGATCGCCACAGGATACCGCGTTCCCAAGCCCGACCCGCTGTTTCCCCGGCTCGAACTGCCCGAAAGCGAGGAGGGCGCCGATGCTGATCGATAGCCACTGCCACCTCGAATACGAAGGCCTGGTGGAGGATCAGGGGGGGGTGCTCGCCCGTGCGCGCGATGCCGGGGTGCGCGGCTTCCTCAACATCTCGACCAAGCAGGCCGAGTGGGACCAGGTCGTCGCCACCGCCGCGCGCGAGCCCGATGTGTGGGCGAGTGTCGGCATCCACCCGCACAATGCCGACGCGCATGCCGATCTTGCCCGCGAAACGCTGCTGGAGGCGACGCGGCATCCCAGGGTGGTCGGCATCGGCGAGACCGGGCTCGATTACTATTACGACAAGTCCGACCGCGAGACGCAGCAGGCGCTGTTCCGGATGCACATCGATGTCGCACGAGAGACCGGCCTGCCGCTCATCATCCATACGCGCGATGCGGAGGAAGACACCGCCGCGATCCTCGAGGACGAGATGGGGAAGGGCGCCTACCCCGCCCTGATCCACTGCTTCACCGCCTCGGCCGAATTCGGCCGGCGCGTGCTCGACCTGGGGCTGTCGATCTCGCTTTCGGGCATCGTCACCTTCAAGAACGCGAAGGAGCTGCAGGAAGTCGCCAAGGCGATCCCGGCGGACCGGCTGCTGGTCGAAACCGACAGCCCGTTCCTCGCGCCGGTGCCCCATCGCGGCAAGACCTGCGAACCTGCCTACACCGCCGACACGGCGAGATTCGTGGCAGAGCTTCGCGATACGAGCGTCGAGGCGCTGGCCGAGCAGACCACCCACAATTTCCACGCACTGTTCACAAAGACGAAGGGAGCGGCGTGAAGGTCACGCTGCTCGGCTCGGGAACGTCGACCGGCGTTCCACGCATCAATGGCGACTGGGGGGCCTGCGACCCCGAAGAGCCGCGCAACCGCCGAACCCGCGTGGCGATCCTCGTCGAGAGCGAGCAGGGCGCGCGGCTGCTGGTCGACACGCCGCCCGATCTGCGCGCGCAATTCCTGCGCTGCGGGATCGACAGCATCGACGGGGTCTTCTGGACCCACGACCATGCGGACCATTGCCACGGAATCGATGATCTGCGCGCACTGCGATACGGCCGCAGCGGGCCGATACCGGGCTATGGCGTGCAGGAGACCGTACGGCGGTTGCGGGCCCGGTTCGATTACGTATTCGCCGGGCAGCATGGCTACCCGACGATCGTGAAGCTGGAGGTGCTCGACAGACTGCGGCTGTTCGCAGGGCTCACGGTGTCATGGTGCGTGATGCCCCACGGGCCCGCGAAAAGCACCGCCTTCCGCTTCGGAGAGAATGAGAGCTCCATCGGCTATGCCACTGATTTTAGTGAAATAACCGATGAGATGGTTGCGCTGTTCAAGGGCGTGGACGTGCTTGTCAGCGATTGCCTGCGGCGCGAAGAACACCCGACCCATGCGAACCTTGCCATGGCGCTCGAGCTCGGCAAGCGCAGCGGCGCCCGTCGCGTTGTCCTGACACATCTCGATAAAAGCATGGATTACAGAACGTTATTGGCCGAAGTTCCAGACAATGTGATCGTCGGGTATGATGGGCTGGAGGTGACGGCATGAACCAATTCGAGATCGTGCATATCGTGGCGCTGGTCGGCTGGCTCGTGCTCGCGGTCGGCGCTTTTGCGTCCTACGGACTCAACTGGAAGACATCGCTGCGCCACGCGCTGATCTGGGCCGTCATTATCACGGGTCTGATGCTGCTGGTGACGATGGTCCAGTAGGGCGGAAAGGGCGAAAGCCACCCCTCAACCCGCTGCGTTATTTTACATAATATATATTATCCATCTTAGCTTGATGCTGACGGGACCGCGCCGGGGCCCTATGCCCTCTTCCATGAGCATCGAGACATCCAGCCAGATCGACCGCCTGATTGCCATCATGGCGCGGCTGCGCGATCCCGAGCGCGGCTGCGAATGGGATCTGGCGCAGGACTTCGCCACCATCGCGCCTTACACGATCGAGGAAGCCTACGAGGTCGCCGACGCGATCGAGCGTGACGCCATGGCGGAACTGCGCGAGGAACTGGGCGACCTGCTGCTCCAGGTCGTGTTCCACGCGCGCATGGCCGAGGAACGCGGCCTCTTCACGTTCGAGGATGTCGCGAAGGTCATTTCGGACAAGATGGAGGCGCGCCATCCGCATATTTTCGGCTCATCCGACGACGCCACGATGGACGAGACGCGGTGGGAAGCGCTCAAGGCGAAGGAGCGCGAGGCGAAAGGTCAGCAGAGCGCGATGGACGGGGTCGCGCGCGCGCTCCCTGCCCTGCTCCGCGCGGAGAAGCTGCAGAAACGCGCCGCACGCGACGGGTTCGACTGGCCCGATCCCTCGGGCGCGGCGGACAAGCTGGCCGAGGAAGCGCGCGAACTGGCCGAGGCTGCCGAAGAGACCCGTGAGGAGGAGGCAGGCGACCTGCTCTTCGCGGCGGTCAATCTCGTCCGCGCGCATGGGATACAGCCAGAAGGTGCGCTGCGTGCCGCGAACGACAAGTTCGAGCGGCGCTATCGCGGGATGGAGGCGCTGGCCGAGGGCGAGTTCGCCACGCTCGATCTCGATGCGCAGGAGGCGCTGTGGCAAGCGGTCAAGCAGGCCGAAAAGGGGTGACGTCGCTACCGTCATCCCAGCGCACGCTGGGATCGGGTTCGGTCTCGCGCTTCATCTGACAAAGATCCCAGCTTTCGCTGGGATGACGACACAGGCGTCTCAAACCACCCCGAAGCTCTCGAACTGGCCGAGTTCCTTCGGCCCCAGGCGGACGACGAGGCGGTGCTTCGGAGCGCCCTCCTCTGCCCCGAATTCCTCATCCTCCAGAACATCGCCATGCGCGTGGAGCCATGCAATCTCGCGTCCGGCCGAGGCAGGCAGCACGATTTCGCGCACCCGGGCCTCGCGGGTCAGAACCTGCGCGATCCGCGCTTCCAACTCCTCCAGATTGAAGCCGGTTTCGGCCGAGAGCGGCACAACCTCCTCATCGTCCTCCGCGCGCGCCGCCAGATCCTCGCGCGCATCCTCGGCCAGCAAGTCCCACTTGTTCCACACTTCGAGGATCGGGATCACGCTCGCCTCCTCCGCGCCCTCTTCCGGCGCGCCGACCACCCCAAGTCCGCGCAGCACGTCGAGCACCTGCGTCTTCTGCGCCGCGCTCGACGGGTTGGCGATGTCGCGCACATGCAGGATCAAGTCCGCATTGGTGACCTCTTCCAGCGTTGCCCGGAAGGCGGCGACAAGCTGCGTCGGCAGGTCCGAAATGAAGCCCACCGTGTCCGACAGAATCGCCTTTTCGACACCGGGCAGCGATATCGCGCGCATCGTCGGGTCGAGCGTGGCGAACAGCAGGTCTTCGGCCATCACGTCCGCGCCGGTCAGCCGGTTGAAGATGGTCGACTTGCCCGCATTGGTGTAGCCGACCAGCGCGATCACCGGCCACGGCGCGCGGGTGCGGCGTTCGCGATGGAGGGCGCGGGTCTTGCGCACCTGCTCCAGCTCCTTGCGCAACCGGCTCATCCGCGTGCGGATCATCCGCCGGTCGGCCTCGATCTGCGTTTCGCCGGGCCCGCCGAGGAAACCGTAACCGCCGCGCTGCCGTTCGAGGTGGGTCCAGCTGCGGACCAGGCGGCTGGCCTGGTAATCGAGATGGGCGAGCTCGACCTGCAGGCGGCCTTCGGCAGTCGCCGCGCGCTCGCCGAAAATCTCGAGGATGAGCCCGGTCCGGTCGATCACCTTGCGCTTGAGCTGTTCCTCCAGCGTGCGTTGCTGGATCGCCGACAGCGCGCCGTCGACGATCACCAGCTCGGCTTCCGCCAGTTCGGCATCCGTGCCGATCTTTTCGACCTGCCCTGCCCCGAACAACGTGGCCGGGCGCACGTCGCGCACCGGCTGGACATAGCTTTCGGCCACCACGATGCCGATGGCATTGGCGAGGCCGATCGCCTCGGCCAGGCGTTCCTCCGCGGGCAGGTCGTTCGTTTGCCCGCGAATGTCTGGGCAGACGACGAGGGCGCGCGCGCCGCGCGTTACCTCGCCTTCAAGTTCGTCTTCGAAAATATGGAGTATTCCCGTTAGTCGTCGTCTTCCCAGTCGCTCAGGTCGACCGGCCCGGCGGGCTGGATGGTGGATACCGCGTGCTTGTAAGCCAGTTGCACGTAACCGTCGCGCTCCAGCAAGGTGCAGAACAGATCATAGGCGGCGATGCGCCCCTGCAGCATCACGCCGTTGACGAGGAACATGGTCACCTGGACCTCGGCCTCGCTGACCCGGCTTAGGAACACGTCCTGCAACTGGCGCTGCTTGCGGTTGCCCTCGCGGCTCGAAAACTGTTCGGCATCCATCGACTGCGCGGGCATGATGGTGCTGATCGCGTGCTTGTAGACCAGCTGCGACTGTCCGTCGCGCCGCAGCAGCAGCGAGAAATTGTCGAACCAGGTGATGATGCCCTGGAGCTTCACGCCCTTGACGAGAAAGACCGTGACCGGCGCTTTTTCGCGCCGCAGGATGTTGAGAAAGGCATCCTGCAGGTCCGGCTGCTTGTCGGGAGGGCGCCTTTCTCCCCGCGCGGACGGCGCAGCTTCGGCGTCTTCGCGCTGCATGTCCGCCTCGTCGGGATCGGCAGATTTGGTTCGGATCGAGAGCGTCTTTCCTTCGGGCATGACCCAGTTCCTGTTCTTGGCGGCGCGCCCGTGGCGGGTGCCGCATCGCTCGATTACCCTGCCCGTCTCATTCGCGCCGGTTCGGGTGACTATACCGAAAAATGCTTGCCTTGGCCTTGCGTTCCTCCCCGAAAATTTGTCCCGTTTCGCCAGCGGCTTACAAAACCTCTTGCGTGGACCCCGGCTAATTGTCGTCCTTGCGGTCGGTCATCCCGAGAATCTTCAGCTTCCGGTGGAGGGCCGATCGCTCCATGCCGATAAAGCTGGCGGTCTTGGAGATGTTACCCGAAAAGCGGCGGATCTGGATCGTGAGATATTCGCGTTCGAACTCCTCGCGCGCCTCGCGCAGCGGCACGCCCATCAGGCTGGAGAGGCCGATACCGCCCTTCACCCCGCCCTCGGTGATCTCGCCCGGCAGCATGTCGGGTTCGACCACCTGCATCTTGTCGCGCGGGGACAGGATCACCGTCCGCTCCACCACATTGCGCAGCTCGCGCACGTTGCCCGGCCAGTCGTAGGCCTGCAGCGTGGCGAGCGCCTCCTCGCTCACTTCGGGCGGCGGAAGCCCCTGTTCGGCGGCGTAACGGGCGAAGAAATGCGTTGCGAGCGCGGGAATGTCGTCGCGCCGCTCGGCGAGCGAGGGGATCGTCACCGGAACCACGTTGAGGCGATAGAACAGGTCTTCGCGGAACCGCTTTTCCTCGATCTCCTTCTGCAGATCGCGCGAGGTGGAGCTGACCACCCGCATGTCGACCCCGATCTGGCGGTTGCCGCCCACGCGCACGAAGCTCTGTTCGGTCAGCACGCGCAGGATGCGCGCCTGGGTGGAGAGCGGCATGTCGGCCACTTCGTCCAGATAGAGCGTCCCGCCGTCGGCCATTTCGAGCAGACCGGGCCGGACCAGCTTGCCATCCGCCTCCTCGCCGAACAGCTCCTGCTCGAAGCGTTCGGCCGTGATCCGCGCCGAATTGACGATGACGAAGGCGCCCGAGGAGCGCGGGCTCCAGCTGTGGAGCAGCCGCGCGGCAACCTCCTTGCCCGAGCCTGCCGGCCCGCTGATAAGCACCCGGCTGCCGGTGCTGGCCACCCGCTTCAGCGTCGCGCGGACCTGATTGACCGCAGCGGAATTGCCCGTGAATTCCTCGCCGGCCCCGCCATTATCCTGCTTCAGACGCGTATTCTCTCGCCGCAGACGCTCGGTCTCGGTCGCGCGTTCGACCAGCAGCAGCAGCCGTTCGGTCTCGAACGGCTTTTCGATGAAGTCCATCGCCCCCCGGCTGACCGCGGAGACGGCGGTGTCGATATTGCCGTGGCCGGAGAAGATCACCACCGGCAGTTCGGGTTCGCGCGCCTTGATCGCATCGAGCACCTCGAGCCCGTCCATCGGGCTGCCGTGGAGCCATACGTCGAGCAGGACGAGGCTCGGCCGACGCTCGTCGACCATGCGCAGCGCCGTGCCGCTATCGCCCGCAACGCGGCACTCGTAGCCTTCGTCGGTAAGCACGCCCGAGACGAGTTCGCGAATGTCGCGTTCGTCGTCGACGACCAGAATATCGAGCGCCATCAGCGCCTCCTTCCGAATGATTGCATCATCATGCGGCGTGTTCCTCCGAAGAGATGGACGTGGAATGTTCGGGATTGCGGGCGAACCGCAAGATTACCTGCGTGCCCCGGTCGGCCACCGGCGCGAAGCTCATCTCGCCGCCATGCTCCTCCACGATCTTGCTCACGATCGCGAGACCGAGGCCTGTGCCCTTCTCGCGCGTGGTGACGTAAGGCTCGGCGATCCGGTCGCGCTCGGCGGGCAGGCCCACGCCATTGTCGCTGATGACGATGTCGACCGCGTCCTCGCCCGGTTCGATGGCGGCCACGATCTTTCCGGCGAAATCCTCGCCCTCCTCCGCCGCGCGCGCCTGCACGGCCTCGACCGCGTTCTTGAGCACGTTGGTCATCGCCTGGCCGAACTGGTGTCGGTCGCAGCTGAGCGGCACATCGCCTTCGGGCGCGTCGATCTCGAACGCGATATCCGGGTGCGCAACCTCCTGCAGGAACACCGCCTGGCGCACCAGATCGAGCGCATCCTCATCGCGAAACACGGGCTTGGGCAGCCGGGCGAAGGAGGAGAACTCGTCGACCATCTTGCGCAGGGTACCGACCTGACGGACGATGGTGCTGGTCAGTTCGTCGAACAGCGGATCGTCGCTGTCGACCTGCTTGCGATAGCGGCGCTTGAGCCGCTCGGTCGCGAGCTGGATCGGGGTCAGCGGATTCTTGATCTCGTGCGCGATCCGCCGCGCGACATCGGACCATGCCGCGCGCCGCTGGTCGAGCAGCTGGCGGGTAATATCCTCGAAGGTGATCACATGCCCGCCCGTTGCGGGCGCGATCCGCACCGCCAAGGTCAGCAGGTCCGGCCCCTTGTTGATCGTCACGATGCCGCTTTCGGCCCCCTGCTCCAGAACGGCCGCGATCTGCGGCGCGACGTCCTCGAAGGATCTGCCCGGCCCTGCTTCGTCCGGGTCGTCGAACAGGAGCATGCGGGCTGAGGTGTTGATCAACTGGATCCGGCCGGCCTCGTCGATCGACACGATCCCTGCGCTCATCGATTCCAGCACCGCCTCGATGAAGGCGCGCCGCTCGTCGAGCTGGCGGTTGGCCTGGACCAGATCGTCGGTCTGCGCCTCGAGCTGCGCGGTCATGCGATTGAAGGCCCGGTTGAGCAGGCCGATCTCGTCCGCGCCGGTGCGTCCTTCGATCCGCAAGGCGAAGTTGCCCGCGCCGACCTTGCGCGCCGCCGCGACCAGGTCTGTCAGCGGCTCCACCTGCCGGTCCGCGAAGCGCAGCGCGAACCACACCGCGAAGGCGACCAGCGCGAGACTGACAAAGAACAGCGCCAGATTGAAGCGCAGCTGGAGCGCGCGGGCCCGCTGGGTAAGATCGCGGTACTGCGCCATGATGCCGGTCGCGAGCTGATAGTTGTTGAACTTGATCGCCTCGGTACTGCGGGCGTTGTAGAGATAAACCCCGGCCTCGCGATCGATCGGCGTGATCGCCTCGATCCGCTCGGGGCTGGCGTAAACCACTTCGCTTTCGCCACTTTGCAGGCGTTCCAGTGCGCGTTTCCCCGCCTTCGCCGGTTCGTTGCCCGCAACGATGCCGATGGCAACCGCAGTGTTAACCGAGCCGTTGGGGAACGCCTGCAAGATCGCGCTTTCGCTGATATCGCGCCCCTGCATCTGGTAGGTATAGTCTTCCAGGAACTCGCGGCTGGCGAGGTCGGCGGCGGTCCGCCCCTGCAACAGGAACAGCATGTCGCTGGACATGGCGCGGGTTTCGCGCGCGACCTCGAACTGGTTTTCCTCGAAATAGCGCACGGCCAGCTCGTTGGTGCTCTCGAACAGCCCGCGCGAGGAACTGGAGAACCAGAAGTCGACCCCCGACTGGAACAGAACCGCAGCGAACACCGCCACCAGCAGGGTCGGCACCGCGGCGATCAGCGAGAACACGAAGACGAGGCGCACGTGTAACCGCGCCGTGCTGCCCGCCGCGCGGCGCAGCGCCAGTCGCCGGCCGAGCAGCACCAGCAGCGCCATCGCGGGAAGGAGCGTGCCGACCAGCAGGATCGAAATCTGCCGCGTGGGCAGGAGCTGGGTCTCGTCCGGCGTGTTGGAAAACGCCGTCCAGGTCGCGAAGATCATGATCACCAGCGCGACCGCGGCGCCGATTTCCAGCCAGCGGAACAGGTTTGCACGCCGCGACGCCACGACGATGCGTCGCGCGAAGCGTGAACTGCGTGTCCGTCTGGTGAGAGCCGTCATCGTTGCGAAGTTACAACATCGCTGTTGCGAAATTACAAGTTACAATGGCCGTACGTCTCACTTCGCGCCGCAATTGGGCAACGCTTCATGGCGATTGGCGTGCCTGTCAGGCTGCGTTGCGAACCAGGAAGGGCTCGTAGAACCGCTCGATCTCGCCCAGCACCTGCGCGGGATCGTCGATGAAATTGACGGCCTTGCGGAACTCGGAGGAGCCGTAAAGGCCCTTCACATACCAGCCCAGGTGCTTGCGCGCGATCTTCACGCCGACTTCGGGGGTGTAATGATCGAGCATCCGGCGGAAATGCTCCACGACCACAGCATATTGTTCGTTCAGCGGCGGATCGGCGCGCTTCTCGCCCGTGTGCCACCAGTGCATGATCTGGCCGAGCAGCCACGGGCGGCCATAGGCCCCGCGCCCGATCATCAGCCCGTCCGCGCCCGATTGTTCGAGCGCTTGCGCGGCATCCTCGACCGAGCAGATATCGCCATTGACGATTACGGGAATCGAGACCGCTTCCTTCACCTTGGCGATGAAGGACCAGTCTGCGCTCCCCTTGTACATCTGGTTACGGGTGCGCCCGTGGACGGTGATCATCTTCACGCCGAGGTCTTCGGCAATCCGGGCAAGCTCGGGCGCATTCAGGCTGGCATGGTCCCAGCCCATGCGCATCTTCACAGTGACGGGAACATCGACCGCCTTGACGGTGGCTTCCATCAGCTTCGTCGCCAGCGGCACCTCGCGCATCAGCGCACTGCCCGCCAGCTGACCGACGACCTTGCGCACCGGACAGCCGAAATTGATGTCGATGATCGCCGCGCCGTTGCCTTCCTGCAGCTTGGCGGCTTCGGCCATGCTTGCCGGGTCGCAGCCGACCAGCTGCATGGAGACAGGCTCCTCGATCCGGTCCCACGCGGCCTTTTGCACACTCTGGCGGGTCTCGCGGATCGCGGCTTCGCTGGCGATCATCTCGGTCACGTTAAGGCCCGAGCCATAGCGGCGCACCAGCGTACGGAACGGCATGTCCGTCACGCCGGTCATCGGCGCGAGGACCACCGGCGTTTCCACGCGCACGTCGCCGATGGCGATCGGCTTGGGGGCCGAAGGAGGGGTTGGTGCTTCAAGCATGGGGAAGCGCGGCAAATAGTGGATTGCCGCCGCTCCCGCAAGCGCGTAGCCCGCAGGACGCGATGGCAACCCCCTCCCGCACGACCGACGCCCCGCCCCGTTTCGCCGCGATCATCGTTGCAGCGGGCAGTGGCTCGCGCGCCGGGCGGGCAATTCCGAAGCAATACGTGCGCTGGCGCGGCAAGCCCGTGCTGCGGCACTCTGCGGAGGCGCTGCTGGCTGCGGGAGCCGAGCCGCTGGTGGTCGCAATCGCGCCCGACGCCGCCGACATGGCGCGCGAGGCGCTGGCGGGGCTCGATTCCATCATCCTGATCGACGGCGGCGAGACGCGCCGTGCATCGGTTTCGGCAGGGCTGGAGGCTCTGGCGGGCGAGACGCCCGAACGCGTGCTGATCCACGATGCAGCGCGCCCCACCCTGCCCCAGCCGGTGATCGACCGGGTGCTGGCTGCGCTCGAAGAGCATCCGGGGGCCATCCCCACGCTGCCCGTGGTCGACACCATCGCACGCACCGAAGATGGCGTGATGACCGGGCAGGAAGACCGCGCCGCCCTCGCCCGCGTGCAGACCCCGCAAGGCTTTCGCTACGCCGATATTCTCGCCGCGCACCGCGCGTGGGACGACGCGACCGAACCGACCGACGACGCACAGGTATTGCGCGCGGCTGGCGGCGAGGTCGCGGTCGTCGCGGGCGACGAACGCCTCGCCAAACTCACATTCGCAGAGGATTTCGCCATGCAGGCACCGCCCGTCCGCACCGGAACCGGCTTCGATGTGCACCAGCTCGCAGCGGGCGAGGAGTTGTGGCTCGGCGGCATCAGGATCGAGCATGACAAGGGCCTTGCCGGACACAGCGACGCCGATGTCGCGCTGCACGCGCTGGTCGATGCCATCCTCGGCGCGATCGGCAACGGCGATATCGGCACGCATTTCCCGCCGAGCGACGCGCGCTGGAAAGGTGCGCAATCGGGCCGCTTTCTTCAGCATGCCGCATCCCTCGCCAACGAAGCCGGATACCGGATCGGCAATCTCGACCTGACGATCATCTGCGAGGCGCCGAAGATCGGCCCGCACAAGGATGCGATGCGCGAAAAAATCGCCGAGTTTGCCGGTGTTCAGGTCGATGCTGTCAGCGTAAAGGCAACCACGACCGAAAAGCTCGGCTTTACCGGGCGCGGCGAAGGCATTGCCGCGCAGGCGGTCGCGACGCTTATCAGAGAGGACTTCGAGTGAATCTGCACCTTCGACTGGCCGCGAGCGCCGCCGCGATCCTCTCGCTCTCGCAGCCTGCTCTGGCGCAGAGCGCGGATTGCGTGCAGCCGGGCGATCTCGCCGATGCGACGACCTATACAATGCCGCTGTTCGTCGAAGCCCTGCAGTCGAAATGCGGCGAGGCCCTGCCTTCGGACAGCTTCATCCGCGCGCGAGGGGCCGATTTCGCCGCCGGGTTCGCGCCCTTGCGCGAGAACGCATGGCCGGGCGCGCGGCGGGTGCTGGTCCACTTCATCGAAAGCGAAACCGGGGCCAGCCTGCCCGAGGGCGAACAGGGCAACCAGGCCGCAGGCGGCGTGATGCTGACTCTCATGAAAATGGAAGGCGACGAGCTGCGCCCCTTCGTCGACGCCCTGGCAACCCAGCTGATCGCGGAGGAAATCAAGCCGGGGACGTGCAGCGACGTCGACGCGGTTCTGCCCCTGCTGGCCCCCCTCCCCGCGGAGAACTACGGAATGCTGGTGTCGACGATCCTCGGCTTCGTCGCGAAGGAAGACGATACCATCAAGATTTGCGCCGCCGACTGATGTCCGACGCGCTCCTCCCGCCCGACGTCATCGAGCTCGCCACCCGCGTGGTGGAGGAAAACCGCGCTGCGGAGCGCAAGATCGCGCTGGCCGAGAGCTGCACCGGCGGGCTCGTGTGCGGCGCGCTGACCGAAATTCCCGGCTCCTCCACCGTGCTCGATCGCGGCTTCGTCACCTATTCCAACAACGCGAAGATGGAACTGCTCGACGTTTCGCCGGACATTATCGAAACTTTCGGCGCGGTCTCGATCGCGTGCGTCTGGGCGATGGCAGAGGGGGCGCTCGCCCACAGCGACGCCGACGTGGCGGTGGCGATCAGCGGTGTGGCCGGGCCCGGCGGTGGCACGCCGACCAAGCCGGTCGGCACGGTCGTATTCGCGCGGGCCTTCCGCGGCGACGAGCGCGAACCCGAGGGCGAACTCAAGGCTTTCGGGGATCTCGGCCGGGCCGAAATCCGCCGTCAGGCGACGCTTTGCGCGCTGGAGCTGCTGCTGCCGTAGAGCTCGTCGGCGCGTTCCTCGAACGCGGTCATCATCCGGCGAAAGGCGCGGTCGAAATAGGCCCCGGCCAGCGTCTCGAAAATCTTGTTCTTGAAGGTGAAGTCGACGCAGAAGTCGATCTCGCACCCGCCCTCGACCGGATCGAACCTCCAGTCATTGTCGAGATCGCTGAGCGGCCCGTCAATATAGTGGACATTGATCGCGTGGGGCCGGTTCTTCTCGACCCGCGAGGTGAACTTTTCGCGGATCGCCTTGAAGCCCACGACCATGTCGGCAACCATCTCGGTCTCGCTGTCGGACTGGATCCGCGTCGCGATCACCCAGGGCAGGAATTTCGGATAGCTCTTCACGTCCGCGACCAGATCGAACATCTGCTCGGGCGTATAAGGCAGCGTGCGCTTCTGGTGGATGCCGGGCATTACTTTGCCTCTGCGCGGGCGGCCTCGCGAGCCAGGCGTTCCTCGCGCGCGGCCTTCATCTGCGCGAAATCGTCTCCCGCGTGATAGCTCGAGCGGGTCAGCGGGCTCGACGCGACCTGCAGAAAGCCCTTGGCGCGGGCAATCGCACCGAATGCGTCGAACGCCTTGGGGGTGACGAAATCCTCGACCTTGGCGTGCTTGGGCGTCGGCTGGAGATACTGGCCGAGCGTGACGAAATCGACATCGGCGCTGCGCATGTCGTCCATCACCTGATGCACTTCGAGCCGCTGCTCGCCCAGCCCCAGCATCATGCCCGACTTGGTGAAGATCGTCGGATCGTGGCTCTTCACCTCCTCCAGCAGCCGGAGCGAGGCGTAGTAGCGCGCGCCCGGACGGATCGTCGGGTAGAGCCGCGGCACGGTTTCGAGGTTGTGATTGAACACGTCCGGTCCGGCGGAGCAGATCGCTTCGATTGCGGGCCGCATCTTGCCCCGGAAATCGGGAGTGAGAATCTCGATCGTCGTCTCGGGCGTCTCGCGCCGCAGCGCCTCGATCACCTTCACGAACTGGCCCGCGCCGCCATCGGGCAGGTCGTCGCGGTCGACCGAGGTGATGACGATGTGCTCGAGCCCCATCTTGCCGGCCGCGATGGCGACATTTTCGGGCTCCATCGGGTCTACCAGGCGCGGCATCCCGGTCTTGACGTTGCAGAAGGCGCAGGCCCGCGTGCAGACGTCGCCGAGGATCATGACCGTCGCGTGCTTCTTCTCCCAGCACTCGCCGATGTTCGGGCACGCCGCTTCCTCGCACACCGTATTCAGGCCGAGATCGCGCATCAGGCGGCGCGTTTCCTGGTAGCCCTTGCCGACCGGCGCCTTGACCCGGATCCAGTCCGGCTTGCGTGCGCGGGGCGCGCGGTTCTCTTCGGGCGTGGGTGCGGAGGAGAGATCGTTCATGCCCCGCCATCTAGGGCCCACGTCCGCATGAAGCAATGGCGCGGCGCGCGGCGCGCGCGGCTTGCCAGCGGGGCGCGCCTCGCCCATGTGCAGGGCATGTCAGAAGCCACCCTCAAAAACATCGCCCTGCTGATCGACGCGGACAACACCACGCCCGACGGGATCGACCCGGTGCTGACCGTCATGGCCGAGCTCGGCCAGGTCAATATCCGCCGCGCCTACGGAAACTTCGCGAAGGACAATCTCGCGCGGTGGGACAAGATCACCAACAAGTTCGGCATCCGCCCGCAGCAGCAGTTCGACGTGACGCGCGGCAAGAACGCCACCGACATGGCGATGACGATCGACGCGATCGATCTGCTGTATCAGGGCAAGGTCGACGGGTTCGGGATCATGACCTCGGACAGCGATTTCACCCCCCTCGTCACCCGCCTGCGGCAGGACGGGATCGTGGTCTACGGCTTCGGCGAGGCCAAGACGCCGATGGCCTTCCAGTCGGTCTGCACCCGGTTCATCGATATCCGCAAGCTGATCGCGACCAATGCCGCCGATCGTTCGAACGATCGCAAGAAGGGCGCGAAGATCGAGTCCGACGTTGTCGACGACGATCTGCTGGAGCTGATCACCGCCGCTTATTCGGAAGCGAAGGGCGATGGCGGCTACGCGCGGCTTTCGCTGCTCGGCCAGATTGCCGGCAACCGCTCAAGCTTCGACGTGCGCAATTACGGCTTCAAGAGCCTGAAGGAGATGTTCGATTCCTTCGACAATTTCGCTGTCGAGAAGCGCGACGACAACCAGATCTACGTCAAGCGCCTTCGCTGACCGGCGCTCTGCCGCATGAAAAACGGCGCGGAAGGTTCCCCTCCCGCGCCGCATTCTTCGCTTGCGCGATGTCCTGACTAGCTGGCGGCCGTCCCGCCACCGGCCTGCTGCTCGGCATAGGTGGCCCACAGCTTCGCGATGGGCGCGCGGTTGCCCTGCACCTGGCCGAACGTTTCCTGCGCCGCCGCGTAATCGCCGGCCTTGGCCTGCGCGATACCGAGGCGGGTCAGCGCCGTGTTGCGATCGACATCGGGACGAGTCAGCGCCACTTCGTAGAGCTCTGCAGCCTTCGCCGGCTGCTCGAAATTGAGGTAGACGTCGCCCGCGGCCACCGCGAGACTGGCGCTCGCGCCGGAAGCCTTGGCGTCGCTTTCCAGCTCAGGAAGATCGGCGCGCAGACCGGCAACCCGCTGCTTCGATTCGCTCACCGCCTCGTCGACGAAGACGTCACCCGACTGCAGCAGACCCGCGCTCAGCCCTTCCTGAGCGACCGCGCCCACTTCGCCGGGGAGACGACGGAAATTGGCGGCATCGATATAGTCGGTGTAGTCGCGTGCCTCGCGCATTGCGTTGGTCGCCCGCAGCAAACGCAGAAGATCGAGCATTTCGGCGTCCGAATACTGGCCGTAGTTGCGCTGGATGGCGATCGCATCGCCCCACGAGGTCGCGCTGGGATAATACTTCGCCAGCAGCAGGCTGAAGTTCGTCGCATCCTCGTACATGTCGTTGTTGTAGGCGATCGTCAGACCGCGCTTGAGCAGCTTTTCGGCGGGCGTCTCCCCTGCGGCAACCTGATCGTTCACTTGCGCTGCGACATATTGCAGCCCGCCTGCCGTATCGCCTTCCTGCGCGTAGGTGCTCGCAATGAACTCCTCCGCGTCGGGGACGTCGTAGCCAAGGGCGATCGCTTCCTCGATCCGCTCGCGGGCAGCCGGGTAGTCCTTCAGGTTATAGGCCAGCTGCCCAGCGATATAGGTATATTGCGGCAGGGCCTCCTCGGGCACCTTGCCGCTCCCGATCATCATTTCCATCGCTTCGCGCTGCAGCTCGGTGTTTTCGAGCTTCTGCGCGATGTTGTAGAGCGTGCTGGAATAGGCGAAACGGTCGTCATCGGTCTTGACGGTTGCTTCGACGGCGCGGGCCTGCTGGAGCAGCGCCTCGTAATCCGGATTCTCCGCCTTCATGGCCTCGTCGACCGGCGCGAAGGCCTTCACGAAGTCATCGGAATAGTTCGCGCGCTTCTGCGCATAGGCGGGCGTCTCGAACGCGGTCACGCCCAGCGCGCCCACGCTCATCAGCGCAGCTGCGATCGCAAGCCTCGAAGCAGTGCGGGGGCGTTTTGCGAAAATCGGCATTGGTCTCTCCTGTTCAGCGCCGCGCGGGGCGCGGCCGTGTGTTTTCGTGTCTCGTTGAGGATAACGCGCGGCCTATGCGATAGTGCCGCGAGAACGTCCAGATGGTGCCGGTCGCCGGTTGAACACTGGTTGAATGGAAGCGTCCCATAAAAATACGCCGAAGACCGCCAAAAATGTGGAAAAAGAGCGTGTAACAACCCATGTGGGAACGCTCTTGCTGGCACCCCCTGCAGCTTTCCCCTAGCCTCCCCCGACTGCGCGCGAGACGCGGCCGAAAAACCTAGATCGAGCGGATTTTTCTTGAGCGACGAAACCGACACCCTGCCCCTGCCCAGCCCCATGGGCGAGTATGACCGCATCGACATCGTCGATGAGATGAAGACGAGCTATCTCGATTACGCGATGAGCGTGATCGTGAGCCGCGCGCTGCCCGATGTGCGCGACGGGTTGAAGCCGGTCCATCGCCGGATTCTCTTCGCCAGCCAGGAAGGCGGCTTCGTCGCCGGGCGGCCCTATCGCAAGAGCGCCAAGATCGTCGGCGACGTGATGGGTAACTACCACCCGCACGGCGACAGCGCGATCTACGACGCGCTCGCGCGTATGACCCAGAGCTGGTCGATGCGAGTGCCGCTGATCGACGGCCAGGGCAATTTCGGCTCGATGGACCCCGATCCGCCCGCCTCGATGCGTTATACCGAGGCGCGGCTGGAGAAGGTCGCCAACGCGCTGCTCGACGATCTTGACAAGGACACGGTCGACTTCGCCGAAAACTACGACGGTTCGCGCGAAGAGCCGACCGTCCTGCCCGCCGGCTTCCCCAACCTGCTGGTCAACGGCGCGGGCGGGATCGCGGTGGGCATGGCCACCAATGTTCCGCCGCATAATCTCGGCGAAGTGATCGACGGCTGCATGGCCTACATGGCCAATCCCGGCATCACGTCGGAAGAGCTGATCGAGTACATCCCCGGCCCCGATTTCCCCACCGCGCCGCTAATCCTCGGCCAGTCGGGCGCTCGTTCCGCCTACCTGACCGGGCGTGGTTCGATCATGATGCGCGCGCGGCACGAGATCGAGACTGGGCGCAACGATCGGCAGAGCATCGTGCTCACCTCGATTCCCTTCCAGGTTGGCAAGAACATGCTGGTCGAGAAGATCGCTGAGGCCGCGAAGGACAAGCGGATCGAGGGTATCGCCGACATCCGCGACGAAAGTTCGCGCGAAGGCGTGCGCGTGGTCGTGGACCTCAAGCGCGATGCCTCGCCCGAAGTCGTGCTCAACCAGCTGTGGCGGTATTCGCCGGCACAAGCGAGCTTCCCTGCCAACATGCTCGCGATTCGAGGCGGACGGCCCGAAGTCTTGTCGCTGCGGGACATCATCCAGGCCTTCATCCAGTTTCGCGAACAGGTCATCACCCGGCGCACCAAGTTCGAGCTGAACAAGGCGCGCGACCGGGCGCATATCTTGCTCGGCCTGGTGGTCGCGGTGTCCAACCTCGACGAGGTGGTGGCGATCATCCGCGGATCGCCCAACCCCGCCGAAGCGCGCGCCAAGCTGCTCCGCAAGGAATGGCCGATCGGCGACATCGCGCAATATATCGAGCTGGTCGAAGCGATCGACCTGTCTTCCGAACAGGAAGGCGGCACCTATCGCCTGTCCGAACGGCAGGTGAAGGCGATCCTCGATCTGCGGCTCCATCGCCTGACCGCGCTCGGCCGCGACGAGATCGGCGACGAGCTGAAGGAACTGGCGACGAAGATCGAGGAATACCTCGCCATCCTCGCCGACCGGCGCAAGCTCTACCAGGTCATGCGCGAAGAGCTGGAGGCAATCCGCGAGCAATACGCGACGCCCCGCATCTCCGAAATCGCGCCTGCATGGGACGGTCTCGAAGACGAAGACCTGATCGAACAGGAAGACATGGTCGTCACCGTCACCCATGGCGGTTACATCAAGCGCACGCCGCTGCAGGCCTTCCGCGCACAGGCGCGCGGCGGCAAGGGCCGCAGCTCGATGGCCACCAAGGACGAGGATGCGGTGGTCGAGATGTTCGTCACCAGCACCCACAATCCGGTGCTGTTCTTCACCAATGCGGGCCGGGTCTACCGCCTCAAGGTGTGGAAGCTGCCCGAAGGCGGGCCACAGACCAAGGGACGGCCGATGGTCAATCTGCTGCCGCTGGGCGAGGACGAGCGCGTGACCAACGTGCTCCCCCTGCCGCAGGACGAGGCCGAGTGGAGCGAACTCAACATCGTCTTCGCGACCGAGCAGGGCATGGTCCGTCGTAATTCCATGGATGCCTTCATCAACGTGCCGTCGAACGGCAAATACGCGATGGGCTTTGCCGAGGGCAGCGGCGACCGGCTGATCGGCGTGCGTCTTCTGAACGAGGAGCAGGAGATCTTCCTCGCCTCCGATGCGGGCAAGGCGATCCGCTTCGCCGCCACCGACGCGCGCGAAACCAAGAGCCGCACCGGCATCGGCGTGCGCGGCATGAAGCTGAAGCCCGGCGAAAAGGTCGTCAGCCTCGCAGTGCTCGATCCGCTGACCAGCGACATGGAAACGCGCGAGGCCTACCTGCGTGCGGCGGTGTGGAAGAACAATGGGGCCGAGCACACTCTGCCTGCCGAGCTGGCGCAGGAGATGGAAGAGAACGAGGAGTTCATCCTCACCCTCACCGCCAATGGCTACGGCAAGATCTCCTCGGCCTACGAATACCGCACCATCGGGCGTGGCGGGCAGGGCATCGCCAATATCGGCGAGCCGAGCAAAGCCGACCGCAACGGCCCCGTGGTCGCGAGCTTCCCCGTGCGCCATGGCATGCAGCTGATGCTGGTGACCGATCAGGCGAAGCTGATCCGCCTGCCGATCGACTTCCGCCATCTCATCCCCGGCGGGTTCGAGAACCACAAGGGCTGGTCGATCTACGGGCGCGGATCGTCGGGTGTGAAGGTGTTCGACGTCGCCAAGGGCGAGCATATCGTGGGCGCGGCACGGATCGACGAGGATGCCGACCCCGAGAACCCGGCCGAAGAAGCGATCATGGACGAGCGGATGGCGCGCGAGGACCAGACGACCACTCCGCACACCACGCTCGACCGCGACGACCCGCCGCCGACGGACGTGTGAGGTCACTCAAGGCAATTTTCGCGTCAAGATCCGCCTCGGGTATCCCGATGTTCTCGGAGATATGCATTCATCAGTTCAACTAGATGGTCCGGGTCTTCTTCCCACAAGGCAGGAAGAGCACCATCCGCGCCAAGCGTCCGATTAAGCTTCATCCAGGCCGTGCGATTTGCTTGCCCGGGCCTGAAATTGAAACCGACCATGCGGGTTCTGGTATGGCCGGTGCGAACTGCGTGCACAAAAATCTCTTCAACATCCCCCCACGCAACGAAGTGCGGGTAGATTCGTAGGCCGCGGTTCAGAGTGAAACCATCGCGATCAAGCCTCAACATAAAGGGGCGTATCGAAACGATGAAAAATACGATCGCGCAAAGGCCGAAGAAAATGAGGCCGAACCATGCCCAAAAGGCTGAGGCGTCCGTATCCCCGACCATCACTATCCCAATCGCAACAAAGGCGAGGGAGCCCGCCAATCCTACAAGGCTTTTGCCCCTTGCGCCCCTGAACTCTCTTGTTTCGAGCACTAGCGCTCCCCTGGAGTCTTATCGCCGGAACCGTCGCAGCGCCTGCACCACGCCGGTCGCGATCAGCAGCTGGCCGCCATAGTAGCAAGGCCAGACGAGCAGGTCGGGCAGCGGCGCGAGATCGACCGGCCCGAAGCGGCTGAAGATCAGCCAGTCGGACAGGACGAACAGCAGCGCGCCCAACCCCACGCGCCATTGCGGAAACAGGCTGAGCCATGCCGCCATCGCCATACCGCCGAGACCGAGGCCGTAGAGACCGATCAGCACATCGCCGCTCAGCCACCACGAGACCAGCGGCACCGCGAGAAACAGCAGCGCGGTCCCCCAGGTGCGCGCCGTGCCCGGCTCGGGGCGCGGATAGCGGCGGTAGAACAGAATCGCGACGAGGTGGCTGGCTAGGAAGGCCGCCCCGCCCGCGATCAGCGACAGTTCCAGTGCGGCGTCGCCCAGCGCGCTCAACGCCAGCGCCAGCACGAACAATCCGGCGCGCAGCCCCTTCGTGCGCTGCGCGGCATAGAGCGCGAGGAAACCCACTGCGGCGGTCTTGATCAGGATCATCCAGATACCGCCGAGCGCGGTCTGCTCGAGCAGCGGGTAGGCAACCCCTGCGAGCAGGCTCAGCGCAAGCCAGGGCCGGTGCTGGACGAGGGCGCGGCGACGGGGGATCGGAAAACTCCTCTCAGGTTCGCAGTTGGTTGCATGTCGCGCAACATCGATGCGGTGTAAAGCGTTAGGCGATGCGAAAACCGATGCTAGGGTCGTAGCAGGACACAGGGAGTTTCGCGATGGCCGCTACCCGATTTCCCAAGCATCTTCTGAGAGATGTTCGCTGGCGCGATCTCGTTCCCATGAGCCGGTGCGAAGGGTGCCGCGAATGCACCCTCCCCCTTCCGTGGCTCGGCGCAAGCTGGCTCGCGGCGGCGTTCCACCTCTGGCCCGTCGCGCTGGTGTGCGCTTTCATGTTCTTCCTTGTCGCGCTGCGCCTCAACCACGAGGCGATCCATCACAATCTCGGCTTCGGGCCGCGCGGCCACCATCTGGTGATGCACGCGCTGAGCGTGGTGATGATCGGGTCGAACCACTCGGTCGCGTTCAACCACCTGCGGCACCACAAGCACCTCGACACGCCGCAGGATATCGAGGGCAAGTGTGGCCACATGGGCCTGTGGCGGGTGCTCGCCTACGGCCCGAAATTCCCGATCGAGTGCCATCTGGAGACGTGGCGGCGCGGCGGAAAAGTCTGGCGGCGGCGGATGGCGATCGACCTCGCACTCAATTGCGTGCTGCCTGTGGTGGCGCTGATCTTCGCGCTCGATTTCCTGTGGTTCCACCTCGCCGCCATGCTCGTGGCGCAAAGCCTGACGGCGCTGTTCGCCGTGTGGATTACGCACCGCGGCGGAAACGGACACGCGATGATCGCGCGCACGCAGCGCAGCACGCTCGTCAATTTCGTCAGCTACAACATGTTCTTCCACCTCGAACATCACCTCTTCCCCGGCGTGCCGACCAAGCGCCTGCCCGAACTGGCCCGACGGCTGGACGAGGCTGCGCCCGAGATCGCGGAAGGCGCCGGCCGCGTGCTCGGCTGATTGCGATGGCGAGCCGCAGCGCCTAGGTGCGCAGCGATGGCATATGACGTACACATCATCGGCGGCGGGCTCGCCGGGTCCGAAGCTGCGTGGCAACTCGCGCAGGCAGGGCTGAAAGTGCGGCTGTCCGAAATGCGCGGGAGCGGCGAGACGACGCCTGCGCACCAGACCGACGGCCTCGCCGAGCTGGTCTGCTCGAACTCCTTCCGCTCCGACGACAGCGACAAGAACGCGGTCGGCCTGCTGCATGACGAGATGCGGCGGCTCAACTCCGTCGTGATGGCTGCGGGGGAGAAGGCGCGCGTGCCTGCGGGCTCGGCCATGGCGGTGGATCGTGACGTGTTCTCCGACGAAGTGCAGCGCACGCTCGCCAACCACCCCAATATCGAGATCGTGCGCGAACGTGTCGACGCGCTGCCCGACGCCGGGCTGACCATCGTTGCGACCGGGCCGCTCACCGCGCAGACACTGGCGGAAAGCATTGTGCAGGCAACCGGCGAGGACCGGCTGGCCTTCTTCGATGCCATCGCGCCCATCGTGCACCGGGACTCGATCGACATGTCCAAGTGCTGGATCCAGAGCCGCTGGAACAAGCGCACCGAAGCCAGCAACGAAGACGGCGACTACATCAACTGCCCGATGACGAAGGAGCAATACGAGACCTTCGTTCAGGCGCTGGTCGACGGCGAGAAGACCGAGTTCAAGGAATGGGAGGCCGACACCCCCTATTTCGACGGCTGCATGCCCATCGAGGTGATGGCCGCGCGCGGGGTGGAAACGCTGCGCTACGGCCCGATGAAGGGCGTCGGGCTCGACAATCCCTATGACACCACCGAGGAACATCCGCAGGGGCGCTGGCCCTATGCGGTCGTGCAGCTGCGGCAGGACAACAAGCTGGGCACGCTGTGGAACATGGTCGGCTTCCAGACCAAGCTCAAATACGGCGCGCAGGTGGAGCTGTTCCGCACGATTCCGGGGCTTGAAAACGCCGAGTTCGCCCGGCTGGGCGGGCTGCACCGCAACACCTTCATCAACTCGCCGATGGTGCTCGACCGGCAGTTGCGGCTGAGGAACGCGGGCCACATCCGCTTCGCCGGGCAGATCACCGGGTGCGAGGGCTATGTCGAAAGCGCCGCGATCGGGCTGATGGCCGGTCTGATGGCGGCGGCCGAGCATCGCGGCGAGGACTGGACGCCTCCCCCGCCCACGACCGCGCTGGGCGCGCTGCTGGGCCATGTCACCGGCGATGCCGAGGCCGAGACCTTCCAGCCGATGAACGTCAATTTCGGGCTGTTTCCGCCGCTGCACGAGGTGAAGAAGAAGCAGCGCAAGGAAGCCTATACCGCGCGTGCCAAGGCCGACTTGGGCGAGTGGCTTGCAAGCAGAGAACGCGTTCCCGCCTAGGCGGGAACCTCATTCATCCTTGCGCTATCGAGACAGAGATCCCCGCCTGCGCGGGGACTCGGCAACAGCCTAGCAGCTACATTTCGGCTTGCTGCGCCGCTTCGGCGCGGTCGTCGCGAATTCGGCTTGCGTCAGCACGCGGTTGCCGTCGGCATCGGCGCCGTCGAACTTGTCGGCGGTGGTCACCGCCCATTCCTCGAAAGTGAGCAGGTTGTTGCCGTCCTTGTCGAGCCGCTGGAACCCCTTGGTGCGGCTCGACAGCATCTCGTTGCGCGTGATCTTGAGGTCGCGATTGCGGTCGTAGCGGAAGAAGCGCCGCTGTTCTCGCGTCAGCTCGGTCGCTTGCGGAGGCGCGGGGCCCGTGAGGTCCGCCGGATCGACCTCGGGCAGGTCCGGCTCGCTCGCGGTCTCGGTCGGCTCGGGAAGCGGTGGCGGCGCGGCCTCCTCCACCTGCGCCCGGCCCTGCCACCAGAACATCCCGACACCTGCCAGCACAAGGCCCAGCACCGTGCCCAGCACCAGCCGATCGAGTCCTTGCCCCTTCACGAACCGCTCCCCCCGCGAAAACCTGTCAGCGTCCTAGCATACCCGCACGCACCGCGGCGAGAAAGTCGCCTGCCCCCGACAGCGCCGGCTGGCCCGAGCGCAGGCTTCGGCGGCCCAGAGCTCCGAGGACGGCGAAGGGCCGCAAGGCGCGTGGCAGGCGGGGCACAGGCCGGGCGAGCAGATCGCTCGCCATCGTGCGCACGCGCTCCGCATCTTCCGCAGAGCTGCAGTGCGCGGCCAGATCCGCGAAGGCCCAGAGGCGCGCGCATTGATCGGGCAGCGGCGGGCCATCATGGCCCAGCGCTTGCGCCGCCACCGACCACGCAGCGGCATGCCCTTCCCCGAAGGCCATGATCGCGCTGTCCCCGAGTGCACCTTCGGCGACGAGTTCCTCCCAGCCGTCGACCAGCGCGCCCAGCTTCGCAAGATCGGCGTTCCACCCGGCCAGCCGCGCGAGCAGAGGCTCGCCTTTCGGCCATTCTGCCGGGGATTGCGCAAAGCGGTCGCGCCACCACGCGAGCTTCATCTGCGCGATGATCGGCTCGCTCGCCTGTCGCACAGCGTCGGCCAACCTGCGATCGAGTGCGAACAGATCGTCGAATACCGGGCGCACATCGCGAGGAGCATAGGCCAGCGCGAGCGCAACCGCCGGGCTGTGCTCGAAAGGCGCGATTTCGGGAGATTTCTGGCTGGCCACAAAGCCGCACATGCGCGGGTCTTAACCCGTCTTCAACCCCGATCGGTCAAAGAGCCCTAACCACCCTTCGCCTATGGGGCGCATTGATACGGCGTGCCCGTCCGGCAGTTCGGGAAGCGAGGGTGGGCACGGAATTCGGGCTATCGATCGCGAGGGAAGGGCGAAATTTGAATTTTCTGACGCGCCTGCGCCGCGACGTAGGGGGCAACACCCTTGCAATTGCTGCCGCTGCCATGATCCCGCTGATCGGGATCATCGGCGGTGCGGTCGACATCAGTCGCCTGTATATCGTCAAAACCCGCCTCCAACACGCCTGCGACGCCGGCGCCCTCGCGGGCCGCAAGGCGATGGGCAGCGGACAGTGGAGCCAGTCCAACTACGCCCCGCGCGGCGCGGCGGAGAAGTTCTTCGACGCGAACATTGCGCCCAAAGCCTATGGTTCGGAGAATATCAGCCGCACCTTTACCGAGGATGCGGGCAAGGTCACGGGCACCGCATCGGCCGTCGTCCCGATGAGCCTGATGCGCATCTTCGGCATTACGCAGGATGTCCTCACGGTCACCTGCGATGCCGAAATGCGGCTGCCGAACACGGACATCATGTTCGTGCTCGACGTTACCGGCTCGATGGATTCCAACATCCCCGGCGATTCCACGAAGAAGATCGACGGCCTCAAGTCCGCGGTCAAATGCTTCTACGAGATCGTGGCGCGGCGCGATACCACGGCGAACTGCGCAACCGGCGTTCCCAGTGGCGGCACGAGCAGCGACGTGCAGATCCGCTTCGGGTTCGTGCCCTACAACACCAACGTAAATGTCGGGCGACTGCTTCCCGCGTCCTATTTCAAGGACACACATTCCTACCAGACCCGCAAATCGGTGGGCGGCGGCTCCAGCTGGGGGCCCTGGTACACCACCGGCTGGGAAGCCTGCGGCCAGGGCAACACCGCCACGGTCCAGAACGAACTGACCCAGAGCTTCTTCGGAATCGTCTGCAAGTACAACCGACGCGAACTGACCGGCACCCCCGCTACGCTGACCTACGACCAGTTCTCCGTCGACGTCAGCGGCTTCAAGACCGGCGACCGGACGAGCGCCACGGTTACGATCGACGGCGACGATACCCGCACGGTCAACTGGCCCGGCTGTATCGAGGAGAGGCAGACGGTCCGCTCGGGCAATTACTGGCCGATCCCCTCGGACGCCTACGATCTTCAGATCGACCTGATGCCCACCAACGACGCGACCCGGTGGGCGCCCGCCCTGCCCAGCCTGATCTACACCCGCGGCGCAACCAACCCGACGCGTTCGCAGGACTTCAAATCGAACCGGATCAGCGACACCACCACCGATTACGGCCAGCCCTCCAACTACTGCCCGACGGAATCGAAAAAGCTGCAGGAGTGGTCGAGTGCGTCGGTATTCGAAACCTACGTCAACAGCCTGACCCCCAACGGAAACACCTATCACGACATCGGCCTGCTGTGGGGCGCGCGGCTTCTGTCTGCCGGCGGTATCTTCAAGTCGGAGAACGAGCTGACCCCGAAGGGCGGCGAGATCGACCGGCACCTGATCTTCATGACCGACGGCGACACGGTTGCGAACAATTACGACTACACCGCCTATGGCGTCGGCTGGTACGACGAGCGCACCACCACCGGGAACGACTATAATCACCAGGTGAATGCGCGGTTCGAGGCGCTGTGCAAGCAAATCAAGAACATGACTCCGCGCGGAATCACCCTGTGGGTGGTTTCCTTCGGCGACGGCACCAACGGATCGACCAAGAACCGCCTGCAGGGGTGCGCAACCGGCAATACCTACTATTTCCACGCGGCAGATTCGGCGCAGCTCCAGCAGACCTTCAAGCAGATCGCCGACGATATTTCGCAGCTCAGGCTGACGCGGTGAGCCCCATGTCCTTCCTCCGCCGTCTCCGTGACGAAAAGCGCGGCGCGACGCTGGTCGAATTCGCAATCGTCGCGCCAGTCCTGTGCCTGATGCTGATGGGCGCGTTCGACATTGCCCATTCGCTGTACCTGCGCACGGTGATGGAAGGCATCATGCAGAAAGCGGGGCGCGATTCCACCCTCGAGACGAGCTCCACCGCAAGCGCCCAGGATGCGCTGGACGACGAGGTGAAATCTCAGGTGCGCAAGCTGGTAGGCTCTGCCGATATCGACACCAGCCGACGCTTCTATCGCAGCTTCGCCGAAGCCAAGGCCGCGAAGCCCGAAACCTTCAACGACAGCGACAGCAACGGGCGCTGCAATGGCGGCGAAGCCTACGAGGATGCCAACGGCAACAACACCTGGGATGCCGATGGTGGGAATGAGGGACAGGGCGGCGCGAAGGATGCGGTGCTCTATACCGTGACCGCGACCTACGATTCGCTCTTTCCGCTGTGGAAGATGCTCGAGGGAAGCCAGGAGAGGTCGGTTTCCGCCTCCACCATCCTGCGCAACCAGCCCTATAACGAACAGGGCAGCTATGCCGCGCCCGTCTGGAAGAACTGCCCATGATCGCGCGGATTGCACGGACTTTGGGCACGCTGCGGCGGATTGCGCACGACCGCACCGGTCTGGCGCTGGTCGAATTCGCGCTGGCCCTGCCCCTCATGCTCACCCTGACGCTGACCGGCGCGGAGCTGACCAACTACATCACCGTGCGCATGCGGCTCAGCCAGCTGGCGCTGCATCTGGCGGATAACGCCGCGCGCGTCGGCGTGGGCGGCCCGCGCGAGGCGAAGAAGGTGTACGAGTCCGACATTCACGACCTGATGGACGGCGCGCAGCTCCAGGCGGGCGAGCTCGACCTCTACGAACAGGGCCGGATCATCGTGACCAGCCTCGAGCCGATGGCGGGGGCCAATCCGAACAACAAGGCACGCATTCGCTGGCAGAGGTGCAAGGGCACCAAGAGCTACGATTCACCCTACGACGATCAGACCACGAATATCGACGGCATGGGGCCGTCCGGCAGGCAGGCGCTGGTCCAGCCCGATGGCGTGACGATGTTCGTCGAAGTCTATTACGAATACCGCCCGCTGATCTCGGGCGATCTGGTGCCCAAGATCGAAATCAGCGAAATCGCCTCGATGATGGTCCGCGAACGCCGCGACACAGGCGGATCGAACGACGGCCTCTACCCCGTCAATGGGGTGACCCCGGCCACCTGCGACAGCACAGGCTCGGGTTCGCCGCCCGCACCGTCTCCTTCGCCGAGCAACCCGTATAACGACAATGCCGCGCCCGGGGTTTGCCACACCACCGGCAAGGACGGTTATCACTGCCACTGATCCGGACGGATAGGCGGCGGCGGGGCCGCCGAAGCCCCTACTCCTCGACGTAGCAGACCTTCTTCACCGCCTTGATGATCCGTTCGGCGTCGATCAGCGCCATCGCCTCGAGGTTCGCGGCGTAGGGCAGCGGCACGTCGGCATTGGTGACGCGGGTGACCGGCGCATCGAGATGGTCGAAGCCCTCCTCCATGCAGATCGCCACGATCTCGCTGGAGATGGAGCAGGTTGCCCAGCCCTCTTCGGCGACCACCATGCGGTTGGTCTTTTTCAGGCTTTCGAGCACGGTTTCGCGGTCGAGCGGTCGCAGCGTTCTGAGGTCGATCACCTCGGCCTCGATGCCCTGCCCGGCCAGCTCTTCCGCCGCTTCGAGCGCGAGGCCGACCGCAATCGAATAGGCGACGATGGTGACGTCCGAGCCTTCGCGCACGATCCGCGCCTTGCCGATGGGGAGGACGTAATCCTCCATATCGGGCACATCGAAGCTGCGCCCGTAGACCAGTTCGTTTTCGAGGAAGACGACCGGGTCTTCGCTGCGGATTGCGGCCTTCATCAGGCCCTTGGCATCGGCTGCGTCATAGGGCGCGATCACGATCAGGCCGGGCACGCTTGCATACCACGGGCCGTAGTTCTGGCTGTGCTGCGCCGCGACGCGCGCAGCCGCGCCATTCGGCCCGCGGAAGACGACGGGGCAGCGCATCTGGCCACCGCTCATATAGTTGGTTTTCGCCGCAGAGTTCACGATGTGGTCGATCGCCTGCATCGCGAAGTTGAAGGTCATGAATTCGACGATCGGGCGAAGGCCACCCATCGCGGCGCCCGTGCCGAGGCCCGCAAAACCGTATTCGGTGATTGGCGTATCGACCACGCGCTTCGCGCCGAATTCATCCAGCAGCCCCTGCGTCACCTTGTAGGCGCCCTGATATTCGGCGACTTCCTCGCCCATCACGAACACGCGCTCGTCGCGGCGCATTTCCTCGGCCATCGCATCGCGCAGCGCTTCGCGCACGCTGGTCGAGACCATTGCGGTGCCCTCGGGTATCGAGGGATCGCTGGCGGGTGAGCGCGATGGCTTCTCGGGGGCATCCCCCGTCACCTCGGCTTCGGACGGCTCGCGCCCCACATCCTTGCCCTCGCCTTCCACATCGGCCTTCTCGTCGGACGACTGCGCGGGGGCTTCGACATCGCCCACATCCTCGCCCTCGTCGGCCATCATCGCTATGACCGCGCCGACCTGCACACCCTCGGTGCCTTCCTCGACGAGGATCTTCGCCAGCGTGCCTTCATCGACCGCCTCGAACTCCATCGTCGCCTTGTCGGTCTCGATCTCGGCGATGATGTCGCCGATCTCGACCTTGTCACCTTCGGACTTGAGCCACTTGGAGAGCGTTCCCTCCTCCATCGTGGGAGAGAGCGCGGGCATCTTCAGTTCGGTCGCCATGGATCAATACTCCTCCACGAGGACGTCGGTATAAAGTTCGCTCGCGTCGGGCTCGGGCGAGTTTTCGGCGAAGTCGGCGGCTTCGGACACCTGCGAGCGAATGCCCTTGTCGATCTCCTTCAGCTCGTCCTCGCTCTTGCCCTTCTCGATCAGCTGCTTCTTGATCCGCTCGATCGGGTCGTGGTGATCCTTCTGGTCCTGCACTTCCTCGCGCGTCCGATACTTCGCCGGGTCGGACATCGAGTGCCCGCGATAGCGATAGGTGTTGCACTCCATCAGCACCGGGCCGTTGCCCTCGCGCACATGCTTGAACGCCACTTCGGCCGCCTGGCGCACTTCCAATACATCCATCCCGTTCACTTCCATGCCGGGGATGCGGAAGCTCGTCCCACGACGGTAGAAACGGGTTTCGGCGGAGCTGCGCTTGGTCGCGGTGCCCATGGCATACTGGTTGTCTTCCACCACGAAGCAGATCGGCAGATTCCACAGGGCGGCCATGTTGAACGCCTCGTACACCTGGCCCTGGTTGGCCGCGCCGTCGCCGAAATAGGCGAGCGTCATGCCGCCATCCTCGTTGTACTTGTGCGCAAAGGCCAGCCCTGCCCCCAGCGGCACCTGCGCGCCGACGATGCCGTGGCCGCCGTAGAACTTATGCTCGGTGCTGAACATGTGCATCGAGCCGCCCTTGCCCTTCGAGATGCCCGCCTGGCGCCCGGTCAGCTCGGCCATGATGACCTTCGGATCGATCCCGTAGGCAAGCATGTGGCCATGATCGCGATAGCCCGTGATGACGCTGTCCTTGTCACCGTCGAGCGCGGTCTGGAGCCCGATGGCGACCGCTTCCTGCCCGATATAGAGGTGGCAGAACCCGCCGATCAGGCCGAGGCCGTAGAGCTGGCCCGCACGCTCCTCGAACCGGCGGATCAGCAGCATCTGCTCGTAGAAACGCAGCATCTGCTCTTCGCTGGCATCGAAGGTCTTGTTCTTCTCGAACGCCTCCTGCAGCGAATGCAGCGCGAAATCCGGATCGTCGATCGCAGCCTGGTTTTCCGGCTTGGCGGTCTTCTTCGCGGCGGGTTTCTTCGTGCCTGGTTTCTGGGCCAAGTGATGCTCCTTCGCGGCCTGGCGATGCTTTGCGCCAACGCCCATGACGTAACGTCCGCAAGCTTGCAATGGTTGCGAGATTGGTCGACGCCATCGCCGGGCAGCCGACCGATAAGGCGCTCAGCGCGCCTCGGGTTCGGGCTTGGGCAGGATGACCTCGTCCGGATGAACCACGTTGAGGTTCCGCCGCATCATCTCCACCACCATGTCCGGATCGGCATTGTCTGGGTCAAGCGCATCGACCCGCTGGCGCAAGCCTTCGCGCTGGGCCTGAAGTTCGGCGATGCGTGCCTCGCGCTGCTCGAGCGCCTTGGAGGCATCGCTCCACGCGAAAATCCCGCTCGGCCCGGCAATCGCGAGGCCACCCATCAGCAGCAGCGCGGCGAGCGCGAGCCCCTGGGTCAGCCGTTCGCGCCGCGCCGCGCGATGCTGTTTCGCAAGGGCTTGCTTGGGAAGGTTCATGACGTTCCTTGAATCACAAGCGACTCGGGGAAACAAGCCCCAATCGCGTAGCGTCCTGCAGGTTTTCCGGCCTGGCATCCCGCTTGCGGAACCCGGTGCCCCGCGCGCCCGTTCCCATGATTGACAGGCAGGCATCGCAGACCTAGCTCGGTGCCATTCTTCGGGCGCGCCCTCCCCCTTTCGAGGACTGCCGCAGCCCGCCACGAAACATCGCGTTGACAAGGAGGATGCCCGATGGCCGACCTTTTCGAGAATCCCGTGGGCCTCGACGGTTTCGAGTTCGTCGAATTCTGCGCCCCCGAAAAAGGCACGCTGGAGCCGGTATTCGAGGCCATGGGCTTCACCCATGTGGCCAACCACCGTTCCAAGGACGTGCAGCTCTGGCGGCAGGGGAACATCAACCTCGTCACCAATTACGAACCGATGAGCGCCGCGTGGTATTTCGCGCGCGAGCATGGCCCCGCGGCCTGCGGCATGGGCTTCCGGGTCAAGGACGCCGCCGAAGCCTGGGCCAAGCTGATGGATGCGGGCGCGGAGCCGGTCGATACGCAGACCGGGCCGATGGAACTCTCGATCCCCGCGATCAAGGGCATCGGTGGCGCGCTGGTCTATCTGATCGACCGCTATGCCGATGAAGGGCAGGACGGCCTGTCGATCTACGACATCGATTTCGAATATCTCGACGGGGTCGAGAAATTCCCCGAAGGCGCGGGCTTCAAGCGGATCGACCACCTGACGCACAATGTCTACGGCGGGCGCATGGCCTACTGGGCCGACTGGTACGAGAAGCTGTTCAATTTCCGCGAAATCCGCTTCTTCGACATCAAGGGCGAATATACCGGGCTCACCTCCAAGGCGCTGACCGCACCCGACGGCAAGATCCGCATCCCGCTCAACGAGGAAGGCGAAGGCGGCAAGGGCCAGATCGAGGAATTCCTGCGCGAATTCAACGGCGAAGGCATCCAGCACA